>Ga0066639_10001213_pt1 | contig 22981 bp, 23 predicted proteins | sample CryGeyCG2114_010_2_FD_59504 | JGI IMG/M metagenome (GOLD analysis project Ga0066639, IMG submission 59504) | Groundwater microbial communities from aquifer - Crystal Geyser CG10_big_fil_rev_8/21/14_0.10 | ecosystem: Environmental > Aquatic > Deep subsurface > Groundwater | place: USA: Utah...
AATAGTGGTTACTCCCGCCATCAGCGGTCCATAAACTATATAACTATGCCCGGTAATCCAGCCCGGATCAGCGGTGCACCAATAAACATCGTTTTCCTTCAAATCAAATACCCATTTGATGGTGCGGTAAACCCCGACCATATAACCACCATGCGCGTGCACGACTCCTTTTGGCGTGCCAGTTGTACCAGAAGTGTACAGAATAAAAGCCGGGTCCTCCGCGTCCATGACTTCAGTTTTTGGCACAGGTAATTTCTTTTTCATTAACTCGTGATACCAAACATCTCGAGGGGAGCTAAAATCTACTTTTTCTTTTCCATGGTTAACAACAATTGAATGCGATATAGATTCGCAGTCTTCTTGCAAAGCTTCGTCAACTATTTTTTTCAGACAAATTACTTTACCTCTTCGGTAGCTCCAGTCAACCGTAACCACTATTTTTGCTTGCGCGTCTTTAATTCTTTTTCTTAGGGCTTGCGCGGAAAAGCCCGCGTACACAACCGAATGAATAGCGCCAATTTTTACACACGCGAGCATGGTGATCGCCACTTCCGGAATGTTGGACAAATACACCGCGACTCTATCCCCTTTCTCAACCCCCATATTTTTTAGCACTGCCGCGAACTTGTTTACTTCGTTATACAACTCTTTATATGTCAGTTTCCGTTTGTCCCCATTTTCGCCTTCCCACAAAATTGCGATTTTGCCTCTCGTTGCGGTTTTCTGATGCCGCTCCAGGGCATTGTCAAAAATATTGCATTTGCCGTTGACAAACCACGAATAAAAAGGCTTCTTTGAATCATCAAAGGTTTTGGTCCATTTTTTCTGCCAGGTGAGATCCTTTGCCGCCTTTTCCCAAAATTTTACCGGGTCTTTTGCCGCCTCTTTGTAGACTTTTTCGTAATTTTGGATATTGGCATTTTTAACAACTTCCTCTGAAGGATAGTAAAACTCGTCATCCTTCATTAATACATCTGTTGTCCCTTTGATTTTTTTATTTTTTTCTTTTGGCATTTTTTTCTTTGTTTAATTAATTTGTGCCTTAATTATAACAGCAAAATATGCTATTTCCAAATTCAATCTACTATAATAAAATTACTGAGCCGCGACAGCGGTTCTTTTTTATTAACCTAGCATTCTGATAGCCAGCCAAATCACAAACACGAGTAAAATGATCAAAATCCCCTTGCCAATAATATTGACTGCCTTATTCTTCGTACCTTGTTGTGCTGCAAAATCATTAAGTTTCGGTTTTTTTAAAAACTGTATAGAGACAATAGGGATCAGTGCGGGGACTGTGTATGCGACTATCCCCATTAATCCCATAGCCCCTTTCTCTCCAAACAAATTTCCAACAACCATTGCAAGCAAACCGGAAATAATCGTAATGACCCCCAGTATTGTGGTCCCTGGTTTCTTCAACATCGACCCACTAGACAAATTTATTTGTTTTATAAAGAGTAAAACAACTCCTACTACAAACAATAATATACTTATCATACAAGATTAATTTTGAATTATTAAGTAAAAATCATATAGCCCAAGACAATAACCGCGACGACAAAAAGTACAGACAAAGCACTCACAGCTTTTTTTGTTTCCTTTGATTCTGAACTTGATAAATTCTGCATATTGACAAATATGCGACCACTGGCTACCAATACCACAAATCCATAAGCAATTAATAAATTTATCCCATAAATAATTAAATAAATAGCCAGCACGGCACTTAATAAAGCAAAAAAAACTCCTGGGTTTCCGGTCATTGATTTAATTCTATAGCTCAACAATAGCTTACGGTTGATAAACCCTAAAACGGCGAAAGATAACAAGAAAAATAATATAGACCTTTCCGTATCAGTAAAAGATCTAGTACTGAAGTGAATCACTACAAAAAAGATTGAAGATATCAATAAACTTAAAATTAGTTCTTTGTAATTATGTTCTTCAACGACTCGCATTATTTTTTGTGTTTTATTATTTTCTTTTAGTATTTATATTTTGATTTTCCTTGCTATCTTTTCTTATTGATATGTTTATAGTATTTTTGCGTTTGTTTCTAATTTAACTCACTCTTTTCCATTATTTCGTCATGAAGTTCCTGTGCTTCTGGGCTAAGTGGTTTAAAAGGATCATCTAGGTTAAGATACGATAATACAAAACTGAAAATGATAATTATTATTCCTACAATTACAATAAATAACGAAATCAGTCGAAAAATCGCTCTGCGTTTTCCATCCTGATGTCCCCATGGATATTTCCAATACAACACCAAAACAATAGCGCTATAAATAAAGCGATTACATACGCCCATGGTGCCAAGTAATGCGGCCCTACAATTACCCAAGCACCCAAAGTTGTTAAAGGTGTAAAAATTTCAGACACAATAATTATTTTTGTTTCAAATTCTTTTCAACTCAAGCTTTAATACTCGCCTCTCCACCAGGTGACACTGTTCTATTCTCGGCAATCGTGTTCATAATTTCCGGAATCTTGTCGTGTTTGAGATAATTTATGAATACTTGAGAATCATTGGTAAGTTTTCCTTCTTTTTCAAGTTGTAACGCTTTTTGCAAATGCTCTTGTGTAAAAGGCTCGCCGTATTTCCACACCCCGTTCTTTTCAAGTTCAAACTCGAAGGATTTCTTTCTTGCATCAAGTTCTGTCGGTTGTGAAAAATAAGCTCCATTTTTTGTGTCCTTCCTTGGCCCATTATACGCTTCCTGATAAAGAGTTTTAGCTCTTTCCGACATTCCCAGACCTCCATCAGTTATTTCATGCTCCATCTCATGAACAACAGTAGGATTGTCTTGAAATCTTTCAGACCCGCCGTGTAATTCTCTTTCTCCTTCTGGAATCTTTCCGAAGCGAGCCTTGATACTGGGACGCTTGCCAGAAGCTAAATCGGTGTCCCCTAGACTACCTTTTTTTATTTTGTGGAATTGGTCGTCAAGGTTAACTTCGTCTCTAAGAGACGCTTCTCGTCTGCGATTCAACTGTTGTTGAGTTAAACCTTCATTTTTCAGTGCTTTCTCCTCATACTCCGGCGAATGGGTAACTCCTGCTAACCACTCGCGTTGTGTATCGTATTTTTTAAACGCGTCTGCCGCTTCCTCGGGAATCCGCGGAAGATCGGCTTTTACCTCTTTTCGTGTTCTTGGGCTGAAATGCTCTAAATCCTTCCCTGTGAGCGGTTGATTTTCTTCCTCTAAAAATTTCTGAAACTGAACCAGCTCCCGAACCGCCTCAAGTTCGCTTTCGGTGTCACCGGCCTCATGCGCCGCTTGGCGATTCTGTTCAGCCTGTGCTAGCGTAAATTTGATCGATTCGACCCTAGACAATCTTGCCTCGTTTTCTTTTCCCGCTACTTTTTCAAGGTATGCTTCTTGGCTAGACAAGTATTCCCTTTGCGGATTGTCTTTTGCAAGCGGCGGGGACGATCTTGGCGCGTCTGACTCTGGCGGCTGGTCTTTTTCTACGCCAAGCTCTGGCAGCTCATCCGCGGCTTGAGTTGCTGGGGTTTTAGCTTCGACTACCGGCGCTTGGACTTGGGGCTGGCTTTCCGGCAAGATAGGATTCGGCTTGTATTGAACCTCGATCCCATTGCGCTTGCAAAGGCCGGAATACATGTTAATCAAGCCTTGTATCTCCTCTGGCTTGTGGCCGACGATGGTACTTGCCCGCAATTCTTCCGCCACCATCTCCATGTCGGAAAGTACCAGATTGGCGCTGGTAATGATCGATTCGACCTTCGCGGCATGCTTGCTGCCTGAAAGTTTTTCGTTTAGCGCTTCTATCTGATCGGGGTCGCCAAGGTTGGGAATGTCTGTAACCGTTTTGACTTTCTTTGTCAGGATGCCGAATTCTACCCGCTCCTTTTCGGTCAATCTTGAAAAAGCCTCTTTTACCCCCTTGTCCACTGCTTGTGCCGCGCCCTGCATATATTTTACGAAAGGGTGGCCGGGATCGATTTGAAAATTCCAAACGCCGGACGGCTCGTAAACGCGGTGCGTTAAATTAACTTTTTTATTATCTTTTCTTAAAAAATAATCCACTGTTGCCGCAGTACGAAAATCGCCGTCGCTAGGTGGTCCAATAGGAGCAGAAATTTCGCCATCCGCAACTTGCCGAGCTTGCTCGGTTGACAAGTATCCCATCCCTTCATAAGCCGCCACCGGATGGGTATGAATCGAAACAATACTGTCTTTCCCACGAGCCAGCTCCCGAATTTTAGAAATATCATGTAATACTGCTGCAGTATCGCCTTTATCCAGAACCAAAAAATTTTCCAGACTGCCTGAGCCAACGTAAGTAATTTCTTGGTCGCCCGTTAAAACGTTATTTTTAATATCCGCTTCGGTTACCGTCTCTGCCTCCTCGACTTCAGCCGGCGACTCTTTTGCGCTCCCGACATCAGTTTCTTGAGCTTGCGCAAGGCGATTTTGAAATTGCGAAATTTCAGGCGGTTTCGGTACCAACTCCAACACCTGCTCACGCGATTGTTTTGGTACGAGCTTTTCTACAACTTGCATCGCCGGTATGGCTTCCTGCGCCGCCCCCATGGAAAGCGCGCTCATACCGACAGCCACGACTTTTTTGAATCCAGAGTAAACAGTCTCGGCTTTGTCTTTTAAATTGGAAAGAGTCGAATTTACCCCCGACGATTCCAGCCGTTGTGCCACTTCGCGTTGAGAAAACCCCAGATCCGCGCCGGTTTGAATCGCCGAATCAACCCCCGCTCTCTGCTCGGTTGAAAAATCTTGCATTTCCGCATCCGCGCTTTGATCAAGCGCGGCCAATTCTTGTTCCGGGGTTATTTCAGGGGCTTTGGGTGTTTCCGGAGATAAAATTTTGGCATCCGGAGTTTCTGCCTGCGGCATTTGCCCCCGTTCCAAGGGTGAAATTTGCGATGATCCCAAAACTCCCATAAATTATTCGTTTAACTTTTTTCTTAAACTCCGCAATTTTTCCTCTTCCAGCCCACGAATAAAATCCGCAAAAACCTTGCGTTGCTGTTTTCCAATCTCTCGCATCTGCTTTTGAAACTCTGCGTAAGCCTGCTTGAGTTTTAAATTGACCGGCATATTTATTCTGTGTTTTATTTATTATTTCTGGCAGAATACTTCAGCGGTAAGCATTAGGGTATTCTGCCTGTCCGGAGTTCCACGGGAGTGGAACAGAGGAAATAACCCGATCAAACACGTCTGCGAGCATAAATACAAAAATACGAGCAGACGTAGTATTCCCTTTAGGGAATACCCTGCGGGAAACTTTAGGGATCGTTATTTCCAATTTGTTTAAAAAACTTTGCCATCATGCTTACCCCGGTCATCTCGCTTGGCTTTTCAATATTCAACACATCCAAAACCGTTGGCGCGACGTCGGATAGTAAACCCTCCGGAACCTGCGCCGCCAATTCCAGATAACCTTTTTTTAAAGGAGTTGATAGTTTTAATCCTTCCCCAATCGCTAGAAATGGTACCGGGTTTCCAGTATGCGCTTTACTTACCCTACCGGTTTCAATAGTTTTTACTTCTTCAATATTACCATGATCTGATGTTATTAACATCAACAAATCTTTTTTTTCCAACGCTTTGTTAGCCAAATCTCCAAGCAGATCATCGATGGCTAACAGGGCTTTTTTCGAAGCCTCAAAATTTCCAGTATGAGCAACCATATCGGGGTTGGCATAATTGACGACATAAACATCTATCGGCTCGTCTAGTTTTTCCAGTAACGCTACGGTTAGCTCCGGCGCTGACATCTGCGGAACATTTTGATATCGCTCTTTGTAAGAACTCGACGAGCTCAAAATTTTCCACTCTTCCCCGGCGTTTGGAGTTTGCTTGCCGTTGTTAAAAAAATATGTGACGTGAGCGTACTTTTCACTTTCGGAAATATGATACTGTTTTTTTCCATTTTTTGACAATATTTCCGCCAGAGTATTAGGAACTGGTTGCTTTTCAAAAGCAGTTACCACCGGCAGTCCTTGTGAATACTGCGTCATTGCAACAAACAACAAATTGGAAAGTGGAGGATATTTATTTGCAAAAGGAACTGACTGCGGAGCGACTAAAGCTTTGGTTATCTGAATAGCGCGATCCGGCCGATAGTTCCACATTATCACCGCGTCATTACTCTTTATGGTCACCGGATCTTTCCCCTCCCGTTCGATAACGGTCGGCGGGATTGTTTCGTCGAAAATATTTTTTTCGTAGTTTTGTTCAATAGCGGAAAGCGGTCCCTCCGCGATTTCTCCCTCTCCAATAACCATTGCTTTATACGCGCTCTCGGTTAAATCCCAATGCTCTGCTCGATCCATTGCGTAAAACCGTCCTATTACGGTAGCAACCTTTCCGATTCCAACATCTAAAATCTTTTTTTCAATAGCTTTCATGTCTTCGAGCGCTTTATTTGGAGCGGTGTCACGTCCGTCAGTAAATGCATGAATAAAAACCTTATCAACTCCTGACTCCGAGGCTAGAGTAAGAAGCGAATACAAATGAAGTTGCGAAGCATGTACTAAACCATCGCCGATTAAACCAATCAAGTGCAAGGCTGATTGATTTTTTTTCACATGTTCGATCGCTTTCAAAAAAGCGGGGTTTTGGTAAAAAATCCCATCTGCGATACTCTGATCAATTCGTGGCATATCCTGTAAAATTATCCGCCCCGCTCCCAAACAAGTGTGCCCAACCTCTGAATTCCCGGGATCATCCCACCCCAGACCAACATTTGGCCCGGCGGCTTGCAGTGTGAGTGACGGATAATAATTCACGAAAAGCCCAAAATTCTTCATTCCGGCGTGCGTTATAGCATTTGCAAATGAATCAGAGGCTACGCCGAAACCGTCCAAAATCACCAATAATACTTTTTTAAATTGCGGGTTTTGATTGTCCATTTTATTATTTCTGGCAGAATACCTCTGCGACTTGCCGCAGGGATGGTTATTTTTTTAACAAACTTATTCCCAGCATCTCGTCGGGTTTTTTTATTTGCATTAAATCCAAAACTGTCGGGGCGACATCTCGCAAGCTCCCATCTCGCAAGGAAACTTTTTGCTCTTTCAATTTTTCGTCCACGACAATAAACGGAATAAGGTTTCGCGAGTGTTCATGGGTTGGTTCTTTGGTTACCAGGTCGATCATCTCTTCCACGTTTCCATGGTCGGCGGTTATTATCATGGAACCGTTCTGTGACTTTACTTGCTCATAAATTTTCTCTAAAGCGCTATCGATAACTTCCACGCCTTTTACAGCGCTTTTAATATCTCCCGTATGACCCAACATGTCAGCGTTAGGAAAATTAACAAGACAAAAATTATATAATTTTTGTCTTAAATGCATAACCAAAGTATCTACAATTTCATTTGCGCTCATCTCCGGAGCCAAATCGAAAGTCGCGACATTTTTTGAATCAATTCGGATTTTTTTTTCATTTCTCAAAAGTTTGGCGTAATTCCCGTGAAAAAAATAGCTAACGTGCGCGAATTTTTCAGATTCGGAAATATACAACTGATGGACATTGCTTTGTTTTTCCAAATATTGCGGCAAATTATTAAAAACTTTGCGTGTCGGGTAGGCAATGATTACAGGCAAATCCGTGCCGAATTCTGTCATGGAAACGAAAAATAAATTTTTAAACTCCTTAAAACCATTCGTTATGCCATCTGAACCATTTTTTAAAAGTTCCGGCTGCACAAATGCTTTGGTCATTTGCCGAGCTCTATCCGACCGTAAGTTAAAAAATATCATAGCGTCATCATCTCCCACGGTGACCGGCTTCTTCACTCCTTTTTTATCCTTGTGAGGAATCACGGTCGGAGTGATAAATTCATCCGTTTCACCCCGCTCATAAGCTTGTTTCACCGCCTGGTACTCATTGACAGCGGTCTTTCCTTTTCCGTGAACAATCGCGTTATAAGACTTTTCAAGTCGTTGATAGTTGTGCGCTCGATCCATTCCATAATATCGACCCGATATTGTAGCAACCTTCCCAACTCCTAAACTGCTGATGGTCAAATGTAATCGTTTTAAAAACTTTTCTGCCGATTTTGGTGGGGTGTCACGTCCATCAGTGAATAAATGTAAATAGACATTATTGAAATTTGCCTGTTTCAACATAACTAACAACGCCTCCAAATGCTCTGGTTCCGCGTGGCCAGACCGCTCGTCAGACAAAAGCCCCATCAAATGAATTTTGCTTTCGTATTTTTTAGCATGATTTAACGCCTCGACAAACGCCGCGTTTTTAAAAAAAGTTCCATCTAGAATACTCTTGGTAATTTCGATTTTATCCTGTAACACGGTTCTTCCAGCGCCCATGTTTTCATGCCCGGCTTCCGAATTGCCCGGCTCGTTTTCTTTTAACCCAACGTCTTTTCCAGACGCGGTAAGTCTACTGTTAGGATAATTTTTTAAAAAATTATCAAAATTTGGAACTTTTGCAAGACTTATCACATTGCCAGGACCGGGTGGCGCTATCCCCCAACCATCAAGAACTGTCAATACGACTAAATTTCGTTTAATTTGATTATCCATTAATTTTTCTTCTCCCCGACATGAGGGGTAAATAAACTATTCAATAAATCTAAAGGTGGAAAGGATTTGGTCAAAACGTTTCTCTGACTGTTCTGGAGGAATGACACCTGAAACTTTTAAAATTTCTTCCCTCGCCCACAACGAGATAACCCCGGAAAGTGCCTGTATCTGATCTTTTTTTACTACCAAAGTTCTTTTTGGAGCCAAAGGCAAATAATAAATTGTATGGCCACAGCCTTCTGCTCCTTCGTAAATTGAAAAACCATGCCATGAACCGACATTAAATTCATCTATGAAACCCGGGGTAATAACCAAGTAAGCGTTTTTAAAATATTCTTCGGATATATAAGGCGACTGTGTCCGTACGGTTTCCGTCAAAAAATCATTGTACAGCCGAATAGTCAGGTTAAAATCGGTTAAAAAATCCTGCTTTTCCTCCGTCGGAGCCATATCGCAAGCTCCATAATTTTCATAGGGGATGTTATGGTTCAATATAACCTCCTCGCCGTTTTCGCTTAAACCTAATTCCGACGGATACTTAAACTCAAAACCATACTCCTCGTTGCGGTAGGTTTGCCATTTTTCTATCTCATCAATCAGATTATTTGGATCGCGATTATACAATTCTTCTCGATCCGGATCATTTAAACCAGCAAAAAATAAAGTAAATTCTCCAAAAAACAAGTAACCAACAGCTAAAGCAGCAACAACCAAAACGGCCACCACAATTATCGGCAGGGCCTTGTTGGGATTTTGATTTGGAGTTAATTCCTGCTTTTGGGGCATTATCTATCGTTTATTTAATTGGTTTTCAATTTCCAAAAGTCGATTATATTTTGCCACTCGCTCACCCCGGCTAACCGATCCGCTTTTTATAAATTCAGAATTTACTGAAACCGCCAAGTCGGCAATAAATGAATCATTTACTCCTCCGGATCGATGAGAAATTACTGTGGCGATTTTATTTTTCTGCGCCAGCCGAATTGTTTCAAATGTTTCTGTAACCGTCCCTATCTGGTTTGGTTTTATGATCAAAGAATTTAACGCCTTTTTGTCAATCGCTTCTTGTAGTCGTTTGGAATTAGTCACGATAAAATCATCTCCCACAATTTTTACTTTATTTCCAAGTCTACTATTCAATTTCATCCATCCTTCCCAGTCATCTTCATGTAATCCGTCTTCAATTAAAATAATTGGAAAATTATTAATCAATTCCGCGTACCAAGCGATCAGTCGCTCCCGAGAAAAAATCGCCTTTTCACGCGACATCACATAACTGTTCGATTGCTTGTCATAAAACTCCGAAGCGGCAATATCTAAACCTATGCCAACTAAACGGGTTGGAATTTTTGCTTGTCGCGTCGCTTCTAACAATATCTCAATCGCCTGTTTACTATTTTGTAAATTCGGCGCGAACCCGCCTTCTGCCCCAACCCCGGTAGAAAATTTCCCAAACTGCAGTAATTTTTTCAGCGCGAAAAAAGTATCTGATGCAAACCGTAAAGATTCTGCGAAAGTTTTTCCGCGCGGAATAAACATAAATTCCTGCACATCCATTCCAGATTCCGCATGCGCGCCGCCATTTAATAAATTAAACATTGGCTGAGGTAAACTATAAGTTTTTGATTTCAAACCATAAAGTGCTCTCAAATATTTATACAAAGGCGTTTTGGCGCTATACGCCGCCGCCCGGCTACAGGCAATTGAAACTCCCAAAATCGCGTTGGCGCCAAGTTTGGATTTGTTCTTTGTTCCGTCAAGTTGCAACATTTTTTTGTCTATTGCAGTCTGATCTGAAACATTCATTCCTTTCAATTTTGGCCCCAACACTGTGGTAACATTTTTAACCGCTTTCAAAACTCCTTTTCCGTTGTATCTTTTTTTATCTCCATCACGGAGTTCAAACACTTCAAACTTTCCAGACGAAGTCCCGGAAGGAACCTGGGCCGAGCCTTTGATTCCATTTTTTAGCTCAACCTTAACCCCCACCGTTGGGATACCACGGGAGTCTAAAATTTCTAAAGCCGATATTTTTTTTATTCGGTTTCCTGTTGGCATTTATGCTTGATATTTAATACTAGATACTTGATGCTATTTTTTCAACGCTTCTATCCCAGGTAAGGGCTTCCCTGCCAAAAACTGCAACATCGCGCTTCCCCCGACAGATAAATGATCGATATACTCCCCGACATTTATCATCTTTATCGCGTCCAGTGTATCTCCGCCGCCAGCGACACCATATGCCGCCCCCGAAGAACGCGAAGCAAACAGTCGTCCCAACGCTTTTGTCCCGTGCGCGAAGTGAGGATTTTCAAAAAGCCCCATTGGACCAGACCACAACAAGGTCTTTGCCGATTTGATGTATTCGGAGTATTTCCCTATTGTTTCAGGGCCAACATCTAAAATCATTTGTTCCGGGTTCACATTATCAGGACTAACAACTGTGATAGACTCATGAGCTACCGGAGAAGACGCAACAACTAAATCGTCAGGCAATATTATTTTTTCTTTATAATTTCTTAAAAATTCTTTTGCGTCTGTCACCTTACTTTTTTCCATCACTGATGTGCCAACTTCGTACCCTCTGCTCGCGAAAAATAAAGTTGCGATTCCCCCACCCAACAAAGCATAGTCACATCGGTCCAAAATCCCCTTTAGTCCTTCGAATTTTTCTGACAATTTTATCCCGCCAATCATTAAAACATAAGGTTTTTTTGGACGTTCTAAAACTTTCGTTAAAACTTTAATTTCTTTTTCCAAAAGCAGGCCGGCAAAACTCGGTAAATGTTCGGGAATTTTTACTATCGAGACTTGGTTATCATGATAGTCCGTGGCAAAAGATTCGTTCACATAAATTTCGGCGATTGAGGAAAGTTCTTCAGCAAATTTTTCAGAAGTTTTTTCCTCCTCGGGATAAAACCGAATATTTTCCAAAATAGCAATGTCTTTGGGGTTTAATTCCGAGAGCAGATGTTTTATTTTTCGAAAATCTTGCTTGAAGAAAAACACATGAGGTAAAGGATAGTGAGGCAATTTTTTTGATTCTTCATCAATAACTATAAATTTCAAACCCAAAAGATCAGAGATTTTTTTAGCTACCGGTTGCAAGGAATATTTTTTATCCCAGCTCTGCGGCCGTTTAAGATGTCCTATCAAAATAATTTTTGCGTCTTTATCCATCAGCCATTTTACAGTCGACAACATTTTTTCAAGCCGAAAAGTATCGCTAACGCGTTTTTCTCCCATTTCATTTTTTTTAACCGGCACATCCAAATCCGCCCGTACCATCACGGTTTTATTTTTTACGTCTGCGGATTTGAGGGAAGGTAAATTCATTTGATTTTTCAATGTAAAGGAAACCTTCAGGTTTCCAAGTTCTTATAAGGATGGGGAAGGCTAAAGCCTTCCGTTACATAAAAGCTATCTTTCTTCCGTCATCGTCCCCAAGACCATCTAGCCGTCCGGCACATCGCAAGGTGTAGAAAACTCCTCTTCTCCGCCAGTTTGCGGATTAAACGCCCGGGTTACCACCTGCGCGTAGACTTGTTGGTCTTCTGCCGCCGAGACCGGCTCGATGAATTTGAAAGTGGAAAGGATTTGGTCCAGTAAAATGTCAAAATTAGTATAAAAGTATTTCTTTTTCTCTATTTGTTTTTTTGTTAATCATTCCCATATTAGTGCCTCTTGAGATTGGCTGAAAACTACAATTATATTTTGTTCAGGTTGGTGAATTAAATAGTAACTTACTCCTGCTCCTGCATCTCCAAAACCAAAATTTTCATAAATATTTTTTTGATCTAGAGTATTTGTTGTTCCGACAGGATTGTAAATCTCTGTTTTTGGGTATGATTTTGTGAGATCAAATGAAATTTTTATATTATTTGTTGTATACCACTGATTAGTCAAATCATCATAAAAAACCCAACCCTGATCCCAGTTGTAAGCAATAAAGTCATTATCTGTATATACGGAAAAGGATAGTCCAAGTTTTACAGTATCTGACCAAAATACTTCTGGAAGTTCTATTTCGTATGATTCAATTTCATTACCTTTGATTAGGCTAGTTACATTTTTGTCTACATTCACAACCTTTAATGGATATTTAAACTCAAACCCATATTCTTCATTGCGATACGTTTGCCACTTCTCGACTTCGCTCGAAGAATAATTATTATCCGATTTATCTGGGTTAACCGGTTCGTCTACTGTACGGTACTTTCGCCACGCAAAATACCCACTCGCACCCACCGCTAGCAAAACCAAAACCACCAACCACAACCAAAAATGTTTCGGATCTTTTAGGTCGTCTTTAAAAATTGGATTTTGATTCTGAGGTTCCATATAATTTAATTTACCAAACAAACCGCCAAACTATCTTCTGTCTATAGTTTCATACTCGCGAGTATGAAACTATAGGAACCATTTTATAAATTTTTTAAAATTTTTTAGAAAGTCAATAGAGACCAAAAACAGACTATCTATGTTACCAGCGCAATCTCTTCCACCAGCCGATTGGCATAGCCCCATTCGTTGTCGTACCAGGCAAAAACTTTTACCAAATTCCCTCCAACGACCTTGGTCAGCGACAAATCAACAATCGCCGAATGCGAGTTGCCGATAATATCAGTTGAAACTATTGGGTCTGTGGTTACTTCCATAACTTCTTTATTTTTCTTGGCATATTCTACCAGAGCTTTATTTAATTCTTCAACCGTTGTATTCCTCTTTAATAAAACTGTGAAATCTGAGAGGGACCCGTTTACAACCGGCACGCGTATCGCCATTCCATCAAAACGATTTTCCAACCCGGAAACTACTTCGCCGGTAGCAATTGCCGCGCCGGTAGTAGTCGGAATAATATTGATAGCCGCCGAGCGAGCGCGACGTAAATCTTTATTATTTCCATCAACCAAACTCTGCGCGCCGGTGTAAGCATGTACTGTTGTTACCATCCCTTTTTCTATACCAAAATTTTTCTGCAAAACAAAAGCTACCGGCGCAACACAGTTGGTCGTGCAGGAAGCATTGGAAATAACTTTCTGTTGTTTATATTCTTTTTCATTCACTCCCAAAAGAAAAGTTTTAACATCCCCTTCCCCTTTTGCGGGAGCGGACACTATCACACGTTTCGCGCCGGCTTCTATATGAACTTTTGCGGCACCGTCTTTTACGAACTTCCCGGTGCACTCCAAAACCACATCAACTTTCAATTTTTTCCACTGTAATTTTTTTGGATCATTCTCGGCAAAAACCAGAATTTTCTTTTTATCTACAACCAAAGCATTATCTGCCGCCTCAACCTTCCCAATGTATCGACCGTAAACAGAGTCATATTTCAAAAGATGTGCTAGTGTTGGCACGGGGGACAAATCATTTATCGCAACGAATTCAATACTTTTGCTGTTATTACCAATTTTAAACGCAGCTCTGCCAATACGGCCGAAACCATTGATCGCAACTCTAGCTTTAGCCATAATTTTTGTTTCTTAATTGACTTTATATTGATTAAATCATAACAGGTTTTTAGACATTTTACAAAAAAATGTATCCTATGTAGTATAATGATCCCTACGACAAACGCAGGGTATTCGGCCAAAAATAACAAAAATGAAGTCTTTCGATACTTTAATACAAAAGACTCCCTTTTATAATTTATTAAAACTTTCTCGCCTTGTAGTTTTTATTTCTTTTCAAAATATTCACCAACTGATTTTTTTTCAATAAGCCATTCTGAACGCCAATCAAACTAATTTCGCGCGCGGCGTTAATCGATCCCCATTTCAACGCTTCTTCTGTCGGTAAACCATATGACATAGCCGCGGTGAACCCGGAAGCAAAAGCGTCACCCGCGCCGGTCGCGTCCACTCGCTTGATTGGAAATATTGGCAATCGATAATAATTTGAGCCGTCAGAGGCAAACGCGCCTTTTTGTCCATCCGTAATCACTGCATTTAACGCTCCCAAATTGTGAAGTTTTCCTAAAAGGAATTTGAGGGTTTTTTTGTTTGACCCGACTATTCTTTGCGCTTCTTCTAGATTAACAAAAACCAGTTCGACATTTCCAATCATTTTTCGAACCTGTCCGATCGAATCCCGCAACTGCCTACTTCCCGGGTTGTAAACAATTTTTACGTTATTCTTTTTTTTGTAAGCGATAACGGATTTATAAACTGTTTCAAAACCCGCTCCCAAAGAAGTTAGATATAACCATTTGGTAGAAAAATTGCCGGGGAACTGATATTTTTTTTTGCAGTGGTAACTGACTATGGTTCGTTCACCGGCGGTGACAAAAACTATTCCTTTATCGACTTCATCGTTTTTATCACGCTTGATTAAACTTGGGTCAATCTTTTCCCCGATAACCCGATCAACAATCAAGTCCGCTTCTTTTTGTAAACCCAAAGAAGTAATTATAGAAGTTTTCAAACCCAGCCTGCGAAAACCGACCGCGGTATTGAGCGCGTTGCCACCCGGAAACATGGAAAATTCCGTCACTGGGGTTTTTCTTTTAAACTTGAGACCCAACCATCCGGTTTTGCTCCCCTGCCCACTTATGACTTTATATTCTTGGGGGACTATATAATGATCAACCACACAGTCCCCAATCGTAACCATGTCAAATTTTTTATTATTTTTCATTTTCAATTTCTTTGATCAAACTAATATGCTCAAGGCTTTCTTTTGTTGTAGAAAAAGAGGTGGAGAGCCAAGCGCTGACAATATCGTTCACCGCCTCGACACTCAAATGTCGGGCAGGTAAGCATAAAACATTAGAATTATTTTCTTCCCGAGATTTTACCGCGACATCTTCCGCGTAAACCAGCGCCGCGTATATCCCTTTAACTTTATTTGCCGCAATGCACATTCCCTGTCCTGTCCCCGAAACCAAAATCCCACGATTATAAGGATCTGCCACGACATTTTTTGCAACCAGTAGGGCATATTCCGAAAAATTAACAACTTTATCATTTTTCGGTCCGAGGTTTTTAACTTTATATCCTTTATTCAATAAATAATCCTGAATTTTTTCTTTATATTCAAAACCAATATGGTCTGACGCAAGAAAAATCATATTTTTATTATTTCCGGCAGAACACCTCTGCGGAAAACTTTAGGGCCCGTTATTTATTAATTCTAAAAGACTTTTTAAATTATTATTCCATTAAATCTACCATTTTGGCAAACTCTTTTGGATTAAGACTGGCACCGCCAACTAAAAATCCGGCCAGATTCAATTTTTTTGAAAACTTTTGAATATTTTCAGCATTAACGCTTCCGCCATACAAAATTGGAATCTGTTTTCCGACCTGGTGACCATAAGTCTTTGTGAGTAGCTTGAAAATAAAATATGAGACCTCCGCGACTTTTTTAGCTGGGGCCGATTGATTACCGCTAACAGTACTTAGCGCCCATGGTGGCTCATATGTGACTAGAAATTCTTGATTTTTTATAGTTCTTGCCGGGAGACTATGCAATGCCGAAAACAATTGTCCTTTTACAATTTTTAAGGCATCTGCTTTTTTATTTTTTGCTTCTTTTCCTCCGCCGATACATAAAATTGGAACTAATTTTTGAAGAAATACAGCCTTAATTTTTTTGTTTACCATTTCATCTGTCTCACCTAAAAATTCTCGTCTTTCTGAATGACCAACTATCACATACTTTGCGCCCAATTTCTTTACCTGCAAAACAGAAACTTCGCCTGTATAAGCTCCTATATCTTCCCAAAAACAATTTTGTGTCCCCCAAAAAAATTTTCCACCGGATTTTTCTATCAGATTTCTTAAAAAAATTCTGGGCGGACAAACCACTAACTCTATATCGCTCTGTAGATTTATTTCCAGATAACCGCTCAAAATATTCTCTGCTTCCTGCAGATCTACCGGGTTCATTTTCCAGTTTGCAACAAGATATTTCTTCATAGCTTTACAGGTTACTTACGTTTACGAAATGCTAATCTTTACGAATATACAAATTAAAGATTCACAATTCTTTTATAATGAACTCTTCTCGATCAAAAAATCTAAAAAACATCTACCCACTATCTCGCCTTTAACACTATTCTCCTCGTAAATACTCTGCCGCTTCTTCCGGTGGCATAACATTGACATAAATTTCTGTCCCGAGTTCCAAACCCGCCCAAATATTAATCCGCGGCATTATTACCATATGCCAATGGTAAGCTTTTTCATTATGCGATACGTTTTTACTCCGCCGAAACGGCATAGAATGAATATAATAATTATAAGCCGGATTATTAAGTTTGTAATAAAGTTTCGAGAGAATCGATTTTATAACTGCGGCTAATTCTTTCCGGTCTTCAATGGAAATTTCATTAAAATTGGCCTGGTGTTTTTTCGGCATAATCCTCATCTGATACGGCATTTTGCTTTCGTATGGACAAATAACAAGAAAATTTCTGGTTTCTAAAACGATCCTTGCTTTCCTGGTAAGCTCATAAGCAATGATGTCGCAATAAATGCATTTATCAAAGACTTGGTAATGGCCATTTGCGCCGCGTAATTCTTCTTGCAGGTGCGGTCCTAAAAAAGGCATCGCAAAAATTTGCGAATGTGGGTGGATTAACGATGCCCCTGCCAACTTACCGTGATTTTGAATAATATGAACGTATTTTACGGTATTATATTTTTTTAAATCGTTTATGCGTTTGATGTAAACTTCTAAAACCTGATCAATAAGTTCTACTGATTTTAGCGCGGTTGGCTGGTTGTGAGCACGCGTTAAAACGACTTCATGGGATCCGATGCCAGGGAGGGAAACATAAAAATTTCTGAAAGTCTTAGCCTGGTTGAGCTCCAAAAGCCCAAATTTATTTGGAACGACTCTAACTTGCCAATTGTCATTTTTAGGCAAACGTAATATTTCAGGGGGAGTTTTACTTTCATTACCAACACAAAAAACGCATTTCGGATCAGACTCGGGGAGTCCTTCCGGTATTGCTTTTGATTTAGAAAACTCGTGGGGTCGACCACTCCTTAAAGACGCAACCAACACCCACTCTTTAGTGACAATGTCCTGACGAAACTCAGACATTAATAATGCTTCTTACTTTTAACTTCCGAATATAAAGAAATTATATCTGTTGTCTCAGATCGTAAACCTCTTGATCTATCTCTTCCACTTGTACGGCGATATAGCCGGTCAAAGCAATCATGGAGATAACCGCGATAGCGATGACCCATAAAAGCATCCTCATTGAACTTGGAAAAATTTCTTTGTTCATGGTTTAAAAAATTAATTATTAAATTTAAAAGTCGATACAATTTCGTCAAATTTAACCGTCGGACCAACAATATAAAACAATCGCTCTGATAATCTTAAAATCACAATATTGGTAATGTCTCCACCCTCCGATTCTTTCCCCGTCATTTTTACGGTTTTATATCCGGCCACTTCAATTTCAGTTTCTTTTGTAATAGAGAGCGTCTCACGGATTATTGTCTCCACTTCCGGATCAGCTACGGCAATTGTTAACTCCTCCCTAAAATCAGACGAATCAAAAAATGTTATAGAGTCTCCATTTGAGCTGTTGCTCTCCAGCACCCAACTGCCGGGATAACTAACCGTGTACCCGTAAAAATCATTTGTGTATTGCCTCCACTCGATTTTCTGAGACATTACCTCGGACTCAATATTATCGTTTTCATTATCCGAAGAAGACAAAAGATACGCCCCCAGTCCGCCAGCGACTACAATAACTATGATAAACAGTACTATCTTATTATTCATTTATTTCTTCGATATTTGTGTCCGATTTATAGTTTCTATCCAGATATTGTTGGAGTAAAAGCTGCGCCACTCGATTATCGATTAAATCTTTTTGTTGTCGAGCCGACAACCCCTGAATTTGCAGACTTTTCCGCGCTTCAACCGTGCTAAGCCTCTCGTCAAGAAATTCGGCGCGTAAACCGAGTTTTTCGTACAGCCGTTCGCCAAAGTCTTCAACCTTTTCATAAGACGCGTTTTTTTCTCCGGACATACTTTTCGGCAATCCAAGCAAAACTTTTTCAATCTCGTATTCTATAACCAATCTTTCCAAATTTTTAAAAACTTGATTATTGTTTTGTAAGGGAGAAATCGGGGTCTGCGCAAATATTTTTAATTCGTCAGAAATCGACACTCCAATTCTCCTACTTCCCCAATCAAGCGCTAATATCCGAGGCATAAATTAACATTTAATCAAAACTGATGAAACTTCTCTTTGTTATCCTGACCCACCTGCCTAAGCAGAGAAAAATCTTTATAAACAGCTCCGGTATGTTAGTCGCCTGTGCCGGACATTCTTCGCTTTATTCAGAATGACAATTAGATCATTTTTTGAATCTTATATTTTAAAATTCTCCTACTCCCTTTCACCTAAAGTCAATAAAACATCTCTTTCTTCATCACCGGAAAGCACTCGCAACACAACCTCGTCCCCCGGTTTATACATACGTAAACTCTTCAGCAATGAACTATCCTCGTTAATTTTTTTTCCATTTATCTCCAAAATAATATCTCCCTCCAAAAGCCCGGCCTTTTCCGCGGGGCTACCAAGGGTTACTGCGGGCTCGTCCTCTGTGTCACCGGCAACCAGCAATGCGCCATAATCCGATTTTAATTCGTTGGCCGAAGCAAAATCGTTATTAATAAGAATGTATCGAATACCAAGGAAAGGCCTTAAAACTCGGCCATGCTCTTTTACATCCGACACCACTTTTGTAGCCTCGTTTGAAGGAATCGCAAAACCTATCAACTGACCTGACTGATCAATCGCGGTATTCACTCCAATAACTAGCCCGGCCAAATTTAGCAAAGGCCCGCCGGAATTTCCAGGGTTGATAGCGGCATCAGTTTGAATAACCTGATCAAGCTGCTGAACGCTACCCAATCCGCCAACCGTCGAAATAGTTCGGCTAATCCCTGAAACCACACCTGTCGTAACAGTATTACTTAACTCCCCCAAAGTGTTTCCGATTGCGATAACTTGCTGACCCAATTTTACACTGTCACTATCCGCGAAACTTAAAGTTTTTAAATCTTTAGCTTCAATTTTAACGATAGCCAAATCATTCAAAGGATCTTTTGCTAATACTTCCGCGGAATATCTCGTTCCGTCGTTCAAAATAACTGTGTACTCGGCATCTTCATCATCAACCACGTGACGACTGGTCACAATCATCCCGTCACCGCTGACTATAAAACCGGTACCTGCCCCAACTTGTTTTTGTTGAAACTTATCAGATGGAACCTCGAAATTAAATGGGCTAAAGAAAAAATCGCCATCATCGAACGGACTAGAGAAAAATTCTTCCATGATTGGAAGATCTTTATTGATAATAATCGAAACTACCGCTGGATTAGCTTTTTCAACGACTTCAATAACTGCGGATTCCTCATTTAAAATTATTGTTTTTTGTTCCAAAGCAAACGAGTCGCCACCAATACTTATCCCCAAAAAATCTGGTAAATATACCGCTCCGACCAAACCGGATGCAAGCCCTATCACCATACTGACCATCACTGTTAACACCAAAACGGACGACTTTACACGACGTCTTTCCTGTTCAGTTTTCAACTCAGATACTAAAGAGTCGTTAAATTTTTCCCTTCCCCCCTCGACCGGGTTTGTAAGGTCCTCTTCAACAATATCGGCATCCATGGAAGGAGGGGAGGTCTCCACTTTTGGTGATTTTTTTGATGATTTTGATTCTTTTTGTTTCGGCATAAGAATTCTTTATTTCTTTATCCCCACCGCGAGAGAGAGGGTCGAAATTTGACGTCTCTTTTTCCTCTCCGAAAACCGTAGTGATTATATTTAGTTTATTATAACATAAAATTATCCGGATTGACCAGTTTTTACAAAAACACTATAATTTTAAGATAAAACAATAAGAAACGAGGAATAATGACCAAACAAGCTGACGGATCGCGATTTTATGTTTAAAGAAAGTAAACCCGGCGAATTCGTGATCGCCCAAAACTTCCGTGAGGACGAGGGCCTTACGCATTACTGGAGGCGAAATAGAAGCTGGACACCGTATCTATTTTTGGCAAAAACTTGGCCGACGGCCGATAAGGCAGCAATCATACTGGAGGGTTTCTCTCTTAACTGAAATCCAATTATTAATTTTGATTGGATTTTTTTAACTAACGATTTTTATGGAGTTATAATTTTGTATCCACTATCTGTCACCGCGACAGTTTTTTCAAAATGCGCGGACAATGAGCCATCTGCCGTGGTTATCCCAAAACCGTCAGGTAACAATTTTATTTTCTCCCCACCCAAGGTCAACATCGGCTCAATAGCTATAACCATCCCCGGTTTCAGCGCAACTCCGGTCCCCGCTTTTCCGTAGTTAGGAACCCTTGGTTCTTCGTGAACATTTTTACCAACCCCGTGTCCGACCAAATCGCGAATAATTCCAAATTTATATTCTTTTACAAAACTTTCAACCGCATGACCAATATCACCAACCGTATTTCCCGGTTTTACCGCTTCAATGCCTTTTTGCAAACTCTGCTCAGTTACTTTTAACATTTGTACAACCTCTTTCGAAACTTCCCCAACCGCGACAGTCAACGCCATATCGGTATTCATATTTTTATATTTCACTCCCAGGTCCAAACTGACGATATCGCATTCTTTTATTTTCCGGTTAACATACGGCACGCAATGGACTAATTCGTCATTTATTGAAGTACAAAGACTGGCTGGGTATGGTTTCATATTCCCTTCATGATAATTCAAAAAAGCAGGCGCGCCGCCCGCCGCCCGGATTTGTTTCTCCGCTGCCACATCCAATTCTTTTGTCGTTACGCCCGGCTTGACCATTTTGGCGACCGCACGCAAAACTAACGATAAGATTTTACCGCTTTCCAATAACTCTTCAATTTCTTTTTCGGAATATATATTTATCATCAAGTTTTTCCGCCCCATTACAAAGGGAGGTGAGGAGGGGTCTGATCAAATTAATCCCCTTTTTTTGATTACTTTAACAACATCACGATGCACAGCCTCAACGCTTTGCTCGCCGTTTATCCGTACAATCTTTCCGTGGGATTTGAAAAAATTAACAACCGGTAAAGTTCGCTTTCGATAGAGCGACAACCGTTTTCGAATCCCTGCCGGAGTATCGTCTTTTCGTTGAATAATTTTTCCGGAACATGCCGGACACTTTCCTCCTACTTTTAACTTTCCGCCCAAAATTATATTTTTCCCGCATTTATCGCAAACCCCTCTTTTACCCAAACGTTTTACACTTTCAATCGGAGAAATGTCGATTAAAACCGCGAGATCAATCTGCCGTCCAAATTTTTTTAGCTTGCGTAAAAATATTCTGGTCTCGGTAATTTGTCTGGCATAACCGTCGAATAAAATATTTTTGGTCTTTGGCGTCCGTTTCATATAAGCTTCAAAAACTTCCATCAGCTTATCGATTGGTGTCAACGATCCATTTGATAATTGATGTTTTAAATAACGCCCCAGCGGAGTTTTGGTTTTCGCGATTGAACGAAGAGTGTTTCCGGAAGAAACATGCAAAAACCCGAACTTTTTTGCGAGTAACTCTGTCTGAGTCCCTTTGCCGGACCCTTGCGGTCCGAAGAATAACAAATTGATTGAGTTTTTCAGTTTCATAGTGCTTATAAACACTCCGTCATTGCGGGGAGTCAGCTTTAAACGGATTACGAAACAATCTTGTTTTATCTTGAGATTGTTTCGCTGTCACTCGCAATGACAAGCGCAAAAACAAAAAAATTCATTGAAAATTAAAAAAGCCACTTTGGCCTCATTATTATATCAAAATCTCCGTTTTTGCTCAATTTTATCTTGTTAAGATTCCTATTGACTAAAAACTGTCAGCAATAGCACCGCTTAATTCATCTCGTAACTTTTGAACTTTTATTAAATCCCTCTGGTCTCCCTTTTTTGCCAAAATAGCATCCAGCTCGGGTATTTGGTATTTACTCGCCTGATCCGCGAAGAATTTCCAGTTATTTACCTTTGCTTTTATTCTTTTAAGTTCTTCTTGTCCAAACTCATAAATGCGCAAATCTTGCTCAGAAAGCGAAAAAAAATCAGACTCGTCTGTGTGATCTTTTAAAATTTCTTCTCCGGCAACCAGTCTTTCACCTGTGCCAGAAATCATAGTCGCCAATCTTTGTTGTTGCGCTCGACAATACTGACACTGCCCCGTATCGTCACAAGTGCAGTGGCCCTCCATTGGTTGAATTGATTCTAATGAACCTCTTGGCATAATTTATTATTTCTAGCTGAATACCCTGCGGCTTGCCACAGGGATCATTATTTAAATAAGTTCCCAAGTATAGCACAAACTAAACCAGACCGAAATAATGATTATAGGACTTACGGGATTGATCCAAGTTCGAGGCAAAAACAAGCATTTTAGCGAAACCTAGCGAGTCTACGTTGAGCGAAA
>Ga0066639_10001217_pt1 | contig 22947 bp, 29 predicted proteins | sample CryGeyCG2114_010_2_FD_59504 | JGI IMG/M metagenome (GOLD analysis project Ga0066639, IMG submission 59504) | Groundwater microbial communities from aquifer - Crystal Geyser CG10_big_fil_rev_8/21/14_0.10 | ecosystem: Environmental > Aquatic > Deep subsurface > Groundwater | place: USA: Utah...
ATCGTCTAATGGTAGGACATCGCCCTTTGGAGGCGAGTATCTTGGTTCGAATCCAAGTCCAGCAGCAATCCTTTGGCTAGTAGTAAAAAACTCCCCACTTGCCTCTAAACGTATAAGAGGGCACTATAAGAGTATATGTTTGCCCTACTTAAACCATTATTTAGAAACGTGAGCGATGCAGAGAAGCACGAGGCCATTGAGGGTATCATCCAACATGCCTCTCCACGGCAAGACTTTTTCCTCATGCTCATCCTCTCCATCTCCATGGCCTCCTTTGGAGTTATTTTAAACAACACAGTTATTGTTATTGGAAGCATGCTCATTGCGCCACTCCTCTATCCGCTCCTTTCCCTCTCACTTGGTATTATTACTACCGACGAGCAATTGATTGAGCGCTCACTCTACACACTCTTTAAATCTGTAGTACTTGGTTTGTGCTCCGCACTCATTATTGGCCTACTCTTTTTCCCACGAGGAGATGACCTCGCGCAGATTCTCCTTATTACTTCCTCCTCCTCATCGTCACTTGCGTATGCGCTTGTTGCTACCATCGCGGGATTTGCCGCGGCCTTTGCCACCACCAAACCCTACCTCAATAGCACGCTCCCTGGTGTTGCTATCTCTGTTGCCCTAGTGCCACCACTTGCTGTTGCAGGTGTTGGGCTCTCCCTTTTTAATCTTACTGTGTTTACCAATGCGCTCCTTCTCTTTTTAGTAAATGTCATCGGCATTATTTTTTCTGCGATGATTGTGTTTGCACTCTTTAATTTTGGTGTGAAGCAGCAAGTAACTAAAAAAATAGTAAAGGAGGAGCAAAAGGTGATTGACGACGAAAAAAAGGAAATTAAGTAAACTCCTTGCGTTCGCGTATGCCACACCGTAGTAAACATCATCGCAAAACAGGTGTTATACTAGATGTATGAAAAAACTTCTCATTGTTTCGGCGGTATTAGCTATAATTGCGGGACTCATATTAGTCGCAGGTGGTGTGTGGGGACTGAGCTTTACCTACACTAATATTGCACGCGAGAACATTACAACTCCAGATGATGCCACGCTTCCTGGAGTGCCGGTACGTGGCCCGCTCACACTTAAGACACAGGCCGACATTATCCGTTTCCACACTTTACGTACAACGGGCGGCAAGACGTATGCGCAGATGCCACGACAAGTGCCACAGCTCGATGTGGGTGGCATTCCTATGGTGGACGCGAGTGGCACACCAATACTAAAGGCAAATACTGCGCGTGATATGTGGATTACTGCAACCACACTTACCACTGCACTCAACCTTGGCATCATTAGCTACGCATTCTCCGCTTTTACCATACTCTTTGGACTTATCTCTCTGTGGACGGGTGTCACCTTCTACGCATTGAGTAAAAAATACTAAGTTAATTCCTTAACAAACTAGTTTTTGCTAGAGTGTAGAACATATGAATAAAACATTTGTTTCCCTCGTGGTGGTGGTCTTGCTCATTGTTGCGGGGATGAGTCTCTATATCCTCCGTGCACAAGAGGGACCAATGCCCATCGCCTGTACTGCCGAGGCAAAGCTCTGCCCCGATGGGAGCGCTGTTGGCCGCACTGGCCCTGCGTGTGAGTTTGCTCCCTGCCCGTCCGAAGCAGTCTCTGGCGATACCGCAACAAGCACAAGTAGCACTACACCCGAGCTGGGGACCGGCATATTAAACGCAACCATGACTATTGGCCCAGTGTGCCCCGTGGAGCGAGAGGGGATGCCCTGTGACCCCACACCAGAGATGTTTGCCGCGCGTAAAGTCTCTGTGTATCGCAGTAACCACACCACACTGGTAACTACACTCACACCCAATGCCTCTGGCACCATGAGCGCCGCACTCCCTGTGGGTGACTACTGGGTAGATATGCCACACCCAGGTATAGGCGGTGTTGCCGGACTCCCTGTTACCATCCACATAGCTGCCGGTAGCTCCACTACCCTCACTATTGACGTTGATACCGGTATTCGGTAGAGTTCTTGCTGGTCAGGTCTTTACATAAGACAAAAAAATAAAAAGGAAAAGGAGTACCAGTGTGAGCAAGTTTTTGCAGTATCTTGAGTCCCCGGTAATTTCTATAGAAGCTCGTCTGCAGGACGCCTTTGATGGATTGCAAATAGGATCCTCGTTCCGTGGACACATATGCGGATTCCTCAACCCTCTCGCGATCAAAGATCGCGCTACCTACGAGCACTGCATCCGCGTGGGCTTGCTTGCACGGAGTATTGGCGATTTCATCCACATGGATGAGAAGGCGCTCTTCTACGCCGGCGTGCTCCACGACGTGGGTAAGGCGCAAACAGATCTGCGGACCTTGCAAAAAACGGAGGGGTGGACAGATGCCGACGCCAAGGAGATCAAGCGGCACGTGATGGATGGCTACCGTCTCATCCGCCAAGTCTTCGACTTTAGTGCCGAGATCATCCTCTGGCACCATCGCTTCCAGTGGGCGGGGTATCCAAAAAAATTACCCCACCCTCTCCACAAGTACAGTCTGGGGACCAAGGCGATGATCGCTCTCTATGGCCGCATCTTAGCCATTGCCGACTGCTACGATGCCCTGCATCGGGTCAACGACAAGTTTGGCACCGTGCAGGCGCTTACGGGGGAGGATATTAAGGAGAAGATGTTCCAATTCAATCCCGACCAGCGCGTGCTCTTAAACGAGCTCTACGAGGCAAACATCCTCACTACGGCTATTGTGTGTGAGGTTGAACTCAAGCCAGAGCGCGAACTCGCCCCCGCATGACCCGACCCCTCATTTTGTTGATGTACCCTTAGGCACTCGTGGAGAGCGAGTGCCTTTTTTATTTAAATTACAATCTTTCAGCAGGTCTTCTTAAATACACTCAAATATGGTATAGTTTCGCCATATTTTTATATATCATGGCATCTGGTAAAAAACTTATGGGAGATATGGGTATGGACAGGGTGCATATCAGCAATATTGAAAATGGTCGTATGAACCCTACTCTTTCGATTTTGGAAAAAAACTCTAATGCGTTGGGAATTTCCAGTAGCGAACTTTTGAAATAAATATATGGTTATGGATAAAGAGTTATCAAATTACATTAAATATTGTCTCGGCTATGTAAGAATTACTCGCGAGAAAACTGCTGTTGCTCAACAAAAATATTCAGTAAATCTTCCAAAGGAATATTTTGAGCTTGTCGGTTTATTGAATGGCGACACAGACGGAAATCTTGGCGAGTTGATAAATCTTGAAACATTTTATAAATACGACCCGAAAAAAGTTCCAAAAGAAGAGAAGGAAGATTACGAAAAAGAAAAAGCTTTTGCTAATAAAATTGAGGATATTTATAACAAATATCAAAATGATCAATTTACAAAACAAATAGTATTAAACTTCGGCTATTTTGAGGTTGAATTGCCGATTGAAGAAGATGGTATATTGGACTCGGAAGAAGATGAGGAAGAAATTAAAGAAATTAAAACAAAAACTGACCACTATCCTCTTTTCTCTCTGCCTATAAAGATTGAAAAAGAGATTACTAAAACTGGTGTCGGAAAATATTATGTCTACGGAGTTGATCCAGAGATTCAAGTTAATATCGGCGTATTAGAATCAATACTCGGCGATGATTTATATTTTCAGCTTTTGGATGAAATGGGTAAATATGAAATTGACGGCAAATTTATCCTGCCTATTACCGATTTAGATATTTTTAAAGAAATCTGGCATAAAATAAAAGCTCAACTCAAATATACAGAAGCAAATTTTGACGAAGACTCATTTTCACTTACTGAAATAAGAATTGCTTTGAGTCCAAAAGCGAATTATTTCCTCGCCGAAGACTTAGCGAAACTTTCTAAATTAACAGAAGAAGAACTTAGTAAAACTGCACTCACAAGTTGGATTAAGGATGACGAACTTAATATTGAAACAGAAACTCCGCACGAAAAAGATTTATATTTCCCATTTCTTTACGATCAATCACAACTAGCTACACTTTCAATAATAGCTAACAAGTCGGCTATTATTCAAGGACCGCCCGGAACTGGTAAATCTGAAACAATTTCAAATATTCTCTGTCATCTCGCCGCAACTGGTAATCGTGTTCTTTTTGTAAGCCAAAAAGCTCAAGCTCTTAAAGTCGTTAAAGATAAACTTAAAAAATTAAATATTAAATATTTGTTTGGGTATCTTCCGAATCCAAACTCTGCTCAAATTGGAGAGGATGATGAAGCTGACGGAATAGCATCCCAACTTGCTTCCATAGATATATATATTCAGGATTTGAAAAGCTGGAAACCCAAAAATCCAGTCGTGGATCAAGTTATTGAGAAAAGAGACGAATTTCGTCAGAGTTTGAACGAAGCCGTTGAGACTCAAAGAAAATATTACGTGCTTCATCAAGAATTACTTAGTTTGAAAGAATATGATGTAGAAATTTCTGATTTTGGCTGCTTTGCAAAAAGTTTTTCTTCTGTTGAATGGGAAGAAATTAAAACTACGAAATTTGAGATAGAAAGACTTATAAAAACTATCAAGAAATATGAGCGAAGCGAAGAAAGAAAATATTTTGAAAAACTTTTCTCTAGCTTAGATTTTAACAATACACATTACACCGAAGAAATTGAGAAAATAAAAAACGATATTCAAAAAACAGGATTTGATGGTCATTCTAATATTTTTAGAAAGGTAAACAATATTTCTCGTGCTTTAAGACTTAATAATGTTTTAAGTAAAATTCCTCGTGAAATTAGAGATGAAATTTCAAAGATTCAAGAAAATGACAATACAAGAAATGAACAAATTAAACACTTAAATGCTTTACATAATCATTGTTTCTACTATGAAAATATTAATCACTTAGAGAATAACGAGGAGAAGTTAAGGCAAAAGCTTTCAGTTTGCGGAGTATCAGATGAAGAATTTAATTTACTCGATAAAAAAATTGATAATTCAACAGCAAATAACCTAGATAGTATAAAAGCTAGTATTCTTCGTGTCCAAGAAATTAAAGCGGAACTCGTTGAGCTTCCTAAAACAGAAAGTGCTAATCGTATTAACTCTGCATTACATACTGCTGAAAGAGGGAGGGCTCAAAGAGTAGCGGTTTATATTCAAAACATTATAAACAGAAGCCTTCTTGATAAATACGAAAAGAACAGAACAGTCAAAAAAATTATAGGGCGAATACAAAGAGCTTTTGGCAAATCACGAAAAGCATTTAAGACTTTTGACAAGTTGCGCAACGATCCCGATCACTTTAACGCGGCGCTCGATATTATACCGATATGGATTATGGAACTCGATGATGCAAGTAGATTATTGCCACTTCAAGCAAGCATGTTTGATTATGTGATTCTTGATGAAGCCTCACAATGTAATATCGCTTATACTTTGCCGACAATGTTTCGAGCAGATCGAGCTTTGTTTGTGGGAGATAAAGAACAGATGCGTGATCCTACTATTAACTTTAAATCAAACCGTATATTTGATGAATTATCGCATCGCTATCAAATTCCAGAAGAACGACAAATTAAAGCAACTGGTACATCTGTACAATCATTACTTCATATTGCGGACAACTTAAAATTTAAATCAAGAACATTAAAATATCATTATCGTTCTCCAGTAGAACTTATAGGTTTTAGTAATGAAAATTTTTATAACAAGCATTTAGTCGCCCTTAACAGTAATTACTTAACTTATAAAGATACAAACAGGATTATAGTTGTACATGAAGTCAAATCTGAATGGAAAGAAGAAATTTCCGATAATGTGAATATTGCGGAGGCGAAAGCCATTCTTGAGTTTTTTAAAGAACTGCGCGCAGATGAAAAGTATAAAGACAAATCTATCGGAATTCTATCTTTCTTTAATGCCCAAGCGACTGAAATAAGAAAAGTTTTTGCGGAAGCAGGTTTTAAAGAGGAAAATGATAACTATAAAATAAGTATTGTTGAGGGAATACAGGGCGATGAAAAGGATATAATTATTTATTCTTTTGTTATTAGAAATGTAGATCAAAAGAAAAGATACACCCCTCTAACTGGTGAGGGCGGCGATATTAAAGCCGACATAAATAAGGGTAGAGTAAATGTGGCTTTCTCGCGTGCAAGAATGCAAGTTCATTGTTTTGTAAGTATGCCGTTGTTTGATGTACCTGAAAGAATTTGGATTAAAAAATATCTTGAGTATGCACAAGAAAATGGTGAAGTTGCTTTTGATTCTCTGGATTTGAAACCTTTTGATTCTTACTTTGAAGAAGATTTTTACCGTACGGTAAAAACTGGGCTTGGAAAAGGTTATAAAATTCAAAATCAAATTGAGAGTTGTGGATTTAAAATTGACTTCGTAATCAGTAATACAAACACAGGAAAGCGAATTGCTATTGAGTGCGATGGACCTTGTCATTTTAAAGATGAAGTGGATGAGGCTTATGGTATTCACATAGAAAGCGATGAACAGCGTCAGCGTGTTTTGGAATCTGCAGGTTGGAGATTTTGCCGAATAAAATATGCAGATTGGATTGACGATAAGTTTGATAGAAATACTGTCACTGAAACTATTAAGGATTTATTACAATGAAGTTATCTAAAACTAATTTTTTAATATGTCTTGATTGTGCAAAAAACGCATGGCTCAAGATTCATAAATCAGAGATATATAAGAAAAAATCTCTTTCTTCTTTTGAGTTAAATATCATTGATACTGGTAATCAAGTTGACGAGCTTGCTCGTGAACTTTTTCCAAATGGAATACTTGTTGAATCTCGCGAGGATATGGAACTCACGAAAAAACTTATGGCTGAAAAAACGCCCGTAATTTATCAGCCTGTATTTGCTACTGAAAAATTTGTTACCGTCTCTGATGTTTTTGTTTGGAATTCAGATACAAATGTCTATGACCTATACGAAGTAAAATCATCGACGGTCTCTGAAGAAGATGGTGGAAGAAAAACTGAGGATTATTTAATAGACATGGCTTTTCAGAAAAATATTCTAAATGATTTGGGTGTTCAGATCGGCACCCTTAATTTAATTCGGCTCAATAAGAAGTACGTTCGAATGGGAGATATTGATCTAAAGCAACTATTTTTTATTGAAAATTTTACTGATCAAGTAAATGAAAAACTTGAGGAAATAAAACAAAAAATGGACGGTGCTTATGAGCTATTGTCTAATGGAAAAGAGCCTCTAGGGCATTGTGATTGTATTTTAAAAGGTAAGAATTCACACTGTACAACCTCATGGTATTCAAACTCTGATCTTCCAGATTATCCTGTTCACGCAATCGCTCGAATTCACCAGAAAAAACTAACGGAGTTAGTTGATAGTAATATTTTTAGTATTCACGATATTCCTGAAGATTTTGAACTATCAGATAACCAGAGAAGACAAGTAAATACTGCACAATCTGATAAGGAATATATTGATAAGAATGGAATCTTAGAGTTTTTGGAAACCATGAAATATCCTCTTGCTTTTCTTGATTACGAAACATATCCTTCTGCAATTCCAAAATATAACGGATACAGACCATATCAACAAATTCCATTTCAGTTCTCACTTCATGTGATTGAGTCACCTGATGGGGAATCAATCCATAACGATTTTATTTATACAGACCAAGGTCGTCCAGATGAGCATTTTTCTGAAGCATTAAAAAAACATTTACCGCAAACAGGAAGTGTTATTGTATGGAATCAGAAATTTGAAAAAGGAATTAATAAACAAATTAGCGAGCATTTGCTTGAACAAAAAGATTTTATGCAGGAGGTGAATGAACGCATAGTTGATTTAATGATCCCTTTCTTTGGTAAGACAACAATGTATGACCACCCAAAGTTCAAGGGCAGTGCTTCAATAAAATATGTTCTTCCAGCTCTTGTTCCTACTCTGTCTTATAAAGATATGCATATTCAAGAGGGTGGTGCCGCAGCAGACACATGGAATCGTATTGTATCTGGAGGGTATTCTGAAAAAGATAAAAATATGAAAATTCAAGCACTTAAAGATTACTGCCACCTTGATACTTTGGCGATGGTTGAAATTTGGAGAGTTTTAAAATCGGTTTAATAAATGAACCTTCTTCACACTGGAAAAGTGAAAGGGGATGGACTAGGCTGAGGGCATATTATGGATCTAGACACATTAGTACAAAAAATTGTTGCTTTCCGCGATGAGCGAGACTGGAGGCAGTTCCACAATCCTAAAGATATGGCTCTTTCCTTAATGCTTGAGGCATCTGAGGTCGCGGAGCACTTTCAATGGAAGGGTAAGGAGGAAATGGATTCCTACGTGCAGAATCACAAAGAAGAAGTGGGTGAGGAGCTTGCCGATGTACTCTATTGGGTGCTCCTGATGAGCCACGACTGTGGAATTGATATCCTTGCTGTTTCAGAAAAAAAGCTAGCCCAAAACGCCGCCAAGTACCCGATCGAAAAAGCCAAAGGTAAGCATACGAAGTATACGGAGTTATAAAAATTTTTTCTCACCCTCGCTTTCCGAGGGTTTTTTTGATATCATGGCCCCTTGTCATGAAGCGCTCAAAAAATAAGAACCTAGGAACACCCAAGGAGATAAAACAGAAAATCATTAAGCTTTTTAACGAAAGGGTAAAAGGCAGGGTTCCTGATACTTCTTTCTCAAATGTGCGACACGATGGTAAGGGTGGCCATTGGCTAGAGACTCAAATGGGGATAGCTCATAATGCAAGTAACTCACCTGATTTATATGGTTTTGAAATGAAGAATGATACTACGAGTAAGACAACATTTGGAGATTGGTCTGCTGATAGTTACATCTTTAGAGAGGCTAAATATGGAATTGATCGTGATCAGTTCATAAAAATTTTTGGTGCCCCCAACCCTAATAAAAATAATAGATACTCTTGGTCAGGTAAGCCAATCCCTAAAATAGGTTCTTACAACTCTTTTGGTCAAATACTTAGGATAGATAAGGACAAAAATATTTCCGCAGTCTATTCTTTTACAAAAGATGAAAGGCCCCATAAAAGAAATATTATTCCAAAGAGTATGCAGAGAGAGAACCTAGTTATTGCTCAGTGGAGTGCTGGGATGATGAAAAAACGAGTTGAAGAAAAATTTAACAAACTCGGATGGTTTAAATGTCTCAAAAATAGAAACGGTATTTACTCAGAGATAGTCTTTGGTTCGCGCATGACTTTTGACTTTTGGATTGATGAAGTAAGGAGAGGAAAGATTTTTTTTGATAGCGGGATGTATCAAGGTAACAAGCGACCATACTCGCAATGGAGGGCAGACAATAAGTATTGGGATTCCTTGATTACCGACCGTTATTAATTTTGTGCCAACACTTTTTCTGCTCTCGCAACACTGTCCCTTTTTATTTGCTCAAGGTTTATAGACTTTGAGTTTTGGTTAGTGTTTTTCTCTAAGTTTTTAAGTGCTTTGTCTATTTCTTTTGCGATGGACTTAATTACAGGTACCGCGACACTATTACCAAATTGTTTATAAGCTTGGCTATCGCTCTGAGACACAATGTAATGATCTGGGAATCCCTGTAACCTAGCTGCTTCCCTAGGAGTTAATTTTCTTGGGTTCTTACCTTTTTGTTCAATAAGTATTTCGGAACCATCTTTATAATAACGAGCGGAAATCGTACTTGTATATTCAGAGTCTTCGTTAAACAAAGAATACCCAAAACCATTTCCTTTTTCTTGATGTTCCTTCTTTCTTCTTTGGTGACCAGCCCATAATTTATCCGAGATTGTGTATTTAGGATGAACCTCTTTCTCTAAAATATCTCCTAGTCGAGTTTTTATTCCTGATGGCTTTGGAAATGTGAAATTTGTTTTGCCAAGAAAGCCAACGATGTAAATTCTTTCTCTATTTTGCGGCACTCCAAAGTCCTTCGCATTAAGGACTTGCGCATATATCTCATACCCCAATCCCTCAAGGATTGTCTTTATTGTCTCAAATGTTCTACCCCCGTCATGACTTTTAAATCGCTTCACATTCTCAAGAAAAACTACTGTTGGACGATGGTGATCTACGATTTTTGCGATATCAAAAAACAAAGTACCTCTTGTGTCTGCGAGCCCTAACTTTTTTCCTGCTTGGGAGAATGGTTGGCAGGGGAAACCAGCGAGGAGAATATCAAATGGAGGGATTTCTTCTGGTTTAATTTTCGTTATATCCCCAAAAGGAAGTTCACTAAAATTTGCGCGATAAGTTTTTTGCGCTTGCTCATCCCATTCTGAACTAAAAACGGATTTTGATCCAATTTCCTCGAACCCCATTCTGATGCCCCCAATTCCCGCAAAAAGATCAATTACTTTGTAGGTATTTTTAGATAGTTTATGCAACTCTCTTTTTTCATTGGCTACGATGTTTCTGATTATTTGCACAACTACACCTCGAACCTCTACCTCATTCCTATAAAAAGGAAGCATGCTTTGATTCCTCGGTTCAAGTCGGAATCGTTTTTTTTCACGGAAGAGTTTTTTTAAAGTGGCCTCGTTATCATCAATGATCGCCACGACAGTTTGCCCGTCCTCTGCCGTTGGTTGTTTTCTTATCACAACAATGTCACCATCATAAATGCCATCTTCCATCATGCTGTCGCCTGCGACACGGAGAGCATAGTAGTTTTGCTTATCCTTAATATTAGGATTAACTATTGATATCAAATCCTGAGCCTCTTCCACTGCCTCGATTGGTTCGCCTGCGGCGATTGTCCCCAAAAGGGGAATTTTTATGATGGTCTCTTGCTCAAAGACTTGGATTGATCGTGGTCTGTTTTCTTCCTTTGATAAATGGCCTAAATCTTGTAGTTTAGAGATATGAAAATGGGCTGTAGAAACAGAAGCAAGTTTAAATTTCTTCCGTATCTCATCTAGAGAAGGGGAGTAACCCTTTTGCCCTCGGTAGCTCGTTATGAAGTTTAAAACCTCCGCTTGCCTTTTGGTCATGGTCCTTATATTATAGAAAGTAAATAGAAAGTATGAAAGCAAGTTATCCACAGTGCTAACTAACATCTAATCGATCAATAAAAAGTCCATGTTTATTTTTTTAGATAAAAAACGAGACAAGTTTAGTCAATGGTTAAAAAGAAAAACAACAATGGATTTTTCGGATTGGAGTGTTTTTGTTCTATTTATTTTGGGGTTCTTTACAGTTTATTATTTAGGTAAAGACGGTAATTTAGTAAATCAAACCTCCAATATTGTTTTGTGGCTTACTGCAATCGCAATCCTACAATATACAAAAGAAACTTATTGGTTAAAAGAAATAAGCCGAAAACAATTAGGGCATCAACGGGAAAGCAATCTACGTCCTATTATTCTACGAAGTGGGTATATATCAAAATGGGAGAACGTAAGGTCGAGTCTTAAAAATGGACAGTCAGAAGGCGAGCGGCTGCAATTTGCCATCTTGAAAAATATTGCAAAAGACATTAACGGTTATATCGTATTAGACGGTAAGAAGTATCAACTTTATTTTGCAAATGAAATCACCCGAACGAACAAAGATAATATAGAGGAATTTCACTTTCTGTCAGAATGGGGATGGATGAGGGCAGACACAATAATTTATGCTACTTACTTTGATTCAAAGTTTGAAAACGTCAAAGAAGAAAATAGCATTTCTTTATTTTATAAAGATATAGAAAATCATAAATATTATACAAGAGAAAATCAGTTATTTTCACAAAGTTCAGGAAAATTATAATATAAACGCATGAAAAGCTTTTTAAATTTTATCCAGGAGTAGGGCGCGCGGTAGAAGTATCTGTGGCTAAAGGATGAGGGTAAAGGTGCTAAAATAGGTGTATGGATACTCTCGTCTGGTACTCACAATTAATCAAGCCCACATGGGCGCCGCCGAGCTGGATTTTTGGGCCAGTGTGGACGGTTTTGTATGCAATTATTGCTGTCTCATTTGGGGCAGTGTTTTACAAAGCACTCACCAAGCAGGTCCGTTGGACTGTGGCGCTACCCTTTGCGCTCAATCTCCTTTTTAACTTCGCATTCACCCCCATCCAATTTGGTCTCAAAAACAATCTCCTCGCCGCGCTCGACATTGTGCTTGTGCTCGGCACACTCATCTGGGCGCTTTCTGCGCTGTGGTACGCAGCACCCAAGCTCCGCTGGGTTGTGTACGCCAACATCCCGTACCTTGTGTGGGTTACCTTCGCCACCTATTTGCAATTAACAATAACGTATTTAAATAGGTGATGATTGATCTAGATTTTATTGGACTCTTTATACTGCTCGCAGGATGTATTGTTGGTCTTGGAGCGGTAACTGTGATTGATATCCATGGATTTTTAGGTAGGAAGTCGTCGTATTGGACGGAAGCTACCGTACGGACTCACAAGGTCACCAAGCCATTGATTTGGCTTGGGATACTGCTCGCAATAATTGGCGGTACGATATTTTATCGTAATGAGTCATTCTCTGGTGTCCCTTTGTACCATGCGTTGATTGCTTGTGTACTGATAGTAAATGGTCTTTTCCTCTCATTTTATGTGAGCCCTTTCTTATTAAAACGAGAGCGCGAAGGGAGACAGTCAGAACTTTTACCCACTCCACTTCAAAATAAAATTATTGTTAGTTTAATAATCTCTGATATTGGTTGGTGGGGAGGATTGTTTCTTTTGGTTTTTTACCTCACGTTCCTCTAGCATCTCTCGTATGGATGCAAAAAGTAAAAAAGCTTTTGACCCACGCTTTAAACCGGATCTTACCCCAAAAGAGATGCTCAAACTCGGTGTCTTTGGTGGATTATATTTTTCTGATAAGCCAAAAGAATTTCCAAGGACGTGGTTTGAGGGTGCAAAATTATCACCCGATGGAAAGAGACATAAGGAACTAAATTATTTTGGCGTTAACGCCAGTCAGTCACTTGCTGTATGGCAGGCTAAGGGTTGGATACATCCACAAGATCCACGAGGATGGTTCCAGTGGTATTGCAGGTACTTTTTAGGACGGAGAACCGATGACGATGAGCGACAAATTAAAAGATGGCTGGCTATGCGTAGACACATAACCCAAATTAAAAATAATTGCCGAGCTGGCGATATCTCTTGTCGGCCGATACAGAGGCAGGCGATTCTTCACTGGGCTTATGATTCAAGGAAGATGTGATCGGCGAGGCCTGGTGAGCATTGTTGCTCTTACGTGTATACTCATACTATATGGATACTAAGGTTGTAATTGCTATCACGGGTATCCGATGACCCAAGCCACTGCGTTAGCTATCCTCAAAACGGGTGTAAACGTCTTCCTCACGGGGGAGCCGGGGAGTGGTAAAACGCATCTCATCAACCGCTACGTTGCCTATCTCAAAACGCAGGGTATCACTCCCTCAGTTACCGCATCAACCGGCATTGCTGCTACACACATAGGAGGCATGACCATCCACTCGTGGAGTGGTATTGGTATTAAACGCTCACTCTCGGAGTTTGACCTCGACGCGCTCTCAAGTAAGGAGTACCTCGTTAAGCGACTCACGCACGCCAAGGTACTCATTATTGACGAGATCTCTATGCTCGACGCAGAGACCTTTGCCACGGTTGACCGCGTGTGCCGTAGTATCCGCCGCAAACCCGACACCTCCTTTGGTGGCTTGCAACTTATTGTGGTGGGAGACTTTTTCCAGCTCCCGCCTATCTCCTCGCGGGGAGAGGCGCCGGCGCGCTTTGTATTTGAGTCGGCCTCATGGCGGGGGGCAGAATTTTTTGTGTGTTATCTCTCTGAGCAACATCGTCACACCGACCCTGCGCATAGTGCACTGCTTGCGCGCATCCGCCGTGGTGAGGGTGATGAGGAGATGTTAGAGCGTCTCTCGGCACTCTGCGAGGAGGGCGAGGTGATTGATGTGGATGGTGCAGACGTGCTCACGCAACTCTATACTCACAACGAGGATGTGGACCGCATCAACACCGAGCGCTTACACAAGCTCCCGGGCACGACGGTGAGCTACCCCATGAGCTCACAAGGTAAACCGGCGGTGGTAGATCAAATTAAGCGTGGTTGTCTCTCGCCTGAGACCTTGGAACTTAAGGAGGGTGCGGCCGTGATGTTTACCAAAAACGATTTTGAGTCGGGATTTGTAAACGGCACACTGGGCACGGTAGAGCGCTTTGAGGAGGGGCAACCGGTGGTGCTCCTGCGCTCGGGTAAACGCATTACTGTAGCACCTATGGAGTGGAGTATTGAGGAGAACGGTAAACTATTGGGGCGCATCAACCAACTCCCCCTACGTTTGGCATGGGCGATTACCGTGCATAAGAGTCAGGGAATGAGTTTGGATGCGGCGGCAATGGATCTCTCAAAAACATTTGAATACGGGCAGGGCTATGTGGCGCTCTCTCGTGTGCGTACACTTAGTGGGGTGATGTTAAAGGGTATCAACGGCTACGCACTGCGCGTGCATCCGCAGATTGTGGAGCGCGATGAGCACTTTAGAGAGCGCTCCGAGGATGCGGCGGGAGCCTTTGAGAGTCTCTCGTCGCTCGAGCTCTCACAGATGCATCGCAATTTTATAAAGTTAGTTGGTGGTAAAGCGGGGGCAACGCGTGAGGGCGCAAACACACGCGCCTACAAGCCGTGGACAAAAGAGGAGGAGAAAAAGTTGACGCAGCTCTTTAAAAAAGGGGAGAGTGTTACATCAATTGCCACGGCCCTCGGTCGCAAACCCGGCGGCATCTACTCCCGCTTAGCTAAGCTCGGGTTGGGGGAGGAAAATTAGAGGTGCTATACTTAGATTATGAATACTAAGGTTGTAATTGCGGTGGGGGTTGGGGTGGTTTTGATTGTTTTAGGGGTGCTGTTTTTTAAGGTCAAAGAGCCGGCAGTTGTCGCTCCGGTTGTTGAGACCCCAAGCGCACAAGTGAGTGAGGTGCCCAGTGCGCCTGTGTGGCTCACCAGTGTAGATGAGCATACTGGTGTGAGTCTCAAGTATCCTAAGGAGCTCAACACCACCTACCTCCATGTGCAAGACTGGCCGCCGCAAGTGCGCGTGTTGCCATGGGCATTTAGTTGTAACGACGCAGAGCTTCGTGTGGTGAATGGGCGCTCCTACTGTGTGAGCACCGCAGGCGAGGGTGCGGCGGGGAGCACCTACACCAGCTATACCTACGCCTTTGCCCATGGGCAGAGTACGCGTATTATGACCTTTAGTTTGCGTGCGGTGCAGTGCGCCAACTACGATGAGCCCAAGCGCAGTGAGTGCGAGGAGGAGCGCACGGTGTTTAATCTCGACGCGGTGGTAGACAGCATTGCCCAGAGTATTGTGGTAAAACAATAATGATCACGTTTATAAAAAAATATATCGCATACCTCAACGATAACCCACAGAGGTATTGGTTTAAGCGCAAGCTCTATGGTTGGGGATGGGCTCCTGCTCGGTGGGAGGGGTGGGCAGTTACTGCTCTCTATGTAGCACTCCTTGTACTCTTTGCACTCTCTATAGACGACAGCTCACCTCCAAATGAGGTGTTTGCCACCTTTGTACTCCCAGCATTTTTCCTCACGGGGCTCTTCATCCGTGTGGCATACAAAACAGGCGAGTCCCCCCGCTGGCAGTGGGGCCTCCCCAAGGAGGACGACGAGAAGAAGAAATGAAAATACTATTGATAATACTCGGGGTAGTGGTGTTGCTCGGGGGAGGGGTCTTGATGTGGAGAGGAGTAGGGGAGCCAGCTCCGAGTGTAGAACCCAGTGTGGAAACAGATCTCGGGAGCGTCCAGCTCTTTTACTATAGTGCAGAGCGTGATAGCGACGCCACAGGCAATGTGATGTGTAGCAAGCAGGGGCTGGTGGCAGTTATGCGTAGTGTCCCACGTGCAAGCGCCACTCCCGAGGCTGCGGTGCGGCTCTTGCTTGAGGGCGGACTGAGTGAAGAGGAACGAGCGGGGGGTTTAAGTACCGAGTATCCATTATCTGGCCTTACACTCCAGAGCGCGAGCATAAACAATGGCGTACTTACCCTTACCTTGAGCGACCTAGAGAACAAAACAAGTGGAGGTGCCTGTCGTGCGGGGGTGCTGTGGTACCAAATTGAGGCAACGGCACTGCAATTCCCCGAGGTGCATGAGGTGCGCTTTATGCCCGAGTACCTCTTCCAACCCTAGCCTCACCCTGCTACACTGACGAGCATATGAAAGGATTTTTAAATTTTATACGAGAGCAGGGAGTAGTGGGATTGGCGGTGGGGTTTATCCTTGGCGGCGCTGTTTCTAAGGTGGTAACCGCGGTGGTAACCGACCTAGTGAATCCACTCCTTGGAGTACTCCTCGGTGCGGCGGGTAACTTAAAGGAGTACTACTTTGCCATTGGTTCGGCAAAAATTATGTACGGCGACCTCTTAAGTGTGCTCATCGACTTCCTCGTTATTGCCGCGGTGGTGTACTACGGAGTCAAACTCCTCAAGCTCGACAAGTTAGATAAAAAGAAGGAGTAGTTTGTAAGGAAAGAAAAAAGCTCCCTCCTTTGTATTACTAGTAGAGAGGTCGCGAACTCTCTATGGGTATTACTAGTAAGCACTACAATTATGAAATATGTACTATTTGGATTAGCAGCTCTTGCCCTCTCTGTGGGGGCGATGGGTCTCTCTGCTGACACCACGTTGGCCTACAGAGGGGATCCCGCTGTTCAAGGACCCTCCTACTCTACAGAGCGTCATGAGGCAATGGAGCGTGCGTTTGAGAGTGGGGACTACAATGCATGGAAAACGCTCATGCAGGGGCGCGGGCGAGTATCGCAAGTTATTACGCAAGAAAATTTTGCACAGTTTGCAGAGGCTCACCGCTTGGCGCAGCAGGGAGATACGGTAGGAGCGCAAAAGATCCGTGAGTCACTTGGGCTCGGATTACACAATGGTTTAGGGAGAGGTGCAGGGCGCGGCACATGCCGTCAGTAAGGCACACGCTCTTCCTCTCAAGCCCCGGCTTTGGTCGGGGTTTGGTGTATGGGGTACTGGCGTCTGATACACTTCCGATATGAATACGGCTGATGTACGGAGTGATGAGGAGCTTGCGGTAGAGGTCCGTTTGGGAAATAGGGACCTCTATGAGGTGCTCATTGGTCGCTATCAACACAAGCTGCTCCGCTACGCTACTACCTTGGTGCATAATGAGCAGCGCGCGGTTGATGTTGTTCAAGATTCTTTTATAAAGGCGTTTATTAACCTCAATGGGTTTAATGCGAAGAAAAAATTTTCCAGTTGGATTTATCGCATTGTGCATAATGAGGCACTTAACGTGCTAAAAAGGTCTCAGAGGGAGGTGTCGCTCCCTAGTGGAGTAGACTTTGAGAGTACTGAAGATATTGAACGAGAGTTTGAGAAAGGGGAGTATGCGAACTTGCTTGATCGTTGTTTAGGAAAAATTCCCCTCATCTACTCGGAGCCACTTTCTCTCCACTACCGTGAAGGTAGGTCGTACGAGGAGATCAGCGATATTTTGCGGCTCCCTATGGGTACAGTAGCTACACGCATGCGACGGGCAAAAATTATACTCAAACACATATGTCAAAAGAATTAAAAAAAATAGAGGATGAAGTTATGGACCGTATCCGGAGCGGTAAGGTTGCAATGCGACCGCGCATCTATTTTATAGTGGGATCACTACTCACGTTTGTTGGGGTAATCTTATCAATCGTAAGTTCAATGTTTTTTGTTGGGTTGATACGTTTTATGTTGCGCGCGCATGGTCCTATGGCCTCCTACCGCCTAGAGCTACTTCTCTCACGTTTCCCTTGGTGGGCTTTTGCGCTTGCGGTGGCGGGGCTCTTTGTGGGGATTACTCTCATGAGGCGGTATGATTTTTCGTACAAAATTTCTCCCACGCTGTTTATTGTGGGGTGCATGGTAGCAATAATTATTGCTGGGTGGTTGTTTGACACACTCGGATTTAATGACATGCTTGCTCGTCGCGGTTTTATGCGTCGCTACTTACAGGAGAGTGGCTACCCAGTTGGCCAAGGGTTGAGAATGAGATAAAAATTAAAACATCGATGCACAGCGGAGCGCATATGGTCGGGGGAGCTGGTGTACAATAATGAAATGGTTGAGGTAGCTACAGAGCGAGTCGAGAGTGTGCACCGCGATGCATGGCGTATTATGTGGGGTGAGCACAAACGCAACACGTGGCTCCTCGTTGCTCTGTGTGTTCCTCTCTTTGTTATTGTATGGCCACTGGCACTCTTATTGCTCATTTCTCGGTGGGCCTACTTCTCTGCAAAACTTGAGCATGAGTTTATGAGGCAATTTGCTGCAGCGCACGGACTCCGCTATGAGGATCGTGCTTCCCTTGACTCTGTCTCGGGCAGACTTTTTTCTAAAGGGAAGTACAAAAGAGTGAGTAATGTCTTTTTAGGAACGCTGGAGGAGCGGCCCTTACGACTCTTTAACTACAAGTACACGGTGGGGAGCGGGAAAAATTCGCGCACTTATAGCTTTACCGTGTGTGAGCTTGCGTTTAAGAAGACAGAGTTCCCTCACATACTCCTTCTTGCGCCTACCATGCCGGTGCGCTATGGATCGGTGGATTGGTTTGGCTCCGACCGCGATATGCAGGTGCCACTGGAGGGGGACCGCTACAAAAACTTTACCCTCTACACGAGCGAGGGCTACCAAATAGAAGCGTTACAAATTTTTAGTCCAGAGTTACTCACTTTTTTACACGAGCACGCAAAAAATTTTAGCATTGAGTTTGCCGGCAATAAGGTCTACCTCTATGATGATGAAAAAATTCTCACCAGGAATACACTCGATGAGCTCTACGGGGTAGCGCAAAAGACCTTCACACGCCTTGCTCCACTCCTTGACCGTTTGCACGACGATTTTGCCGCTTTGCACCCCTACTATAAAAAAGATAGATAGTGTGCTATAGTGGTTGGGTCTTATAGCAGAAGCATAGTAGCGTCGAAGTTCTTGATATAAGCAATTACACGCAAAAGCAAAAACCTATGACTGGAACAATCAAAACTCTTACTGATCGTGGATTTGGATTCATTGCTCGCGATGGCGAGTCAAAGGACCTTTTCTTCCACTCAAAGGAGTTACAGGGCGTTACCTACGAGGAGTTGAAGGAGGGCGATACCGTCACCTTTGATGTGGTTGATGGCGAGAAGGGTCCCGCCGCAACTAACGTAGCACGCGCTTAAGTAACTTTTCCAAAAAACCCTCCAGTGTCCGCTTCTTACGGATCCGGAGGGTTTTTTGTGTGAGTGTGCTATAATGGGTACTTACTCGTATTAGTAGTCTTTAAGTACATAATTATATGGCAGAATTAAAAGCCTTGTGTATGAAGTGTCGTGACGGTAACAACAAGCCTACGATGCAGACAATGACAGACCCGCAGGTTGAGGAGAAGAACAACCGCTACTCCGCTAAGGGCAAATGTGCTCAATGTGGAGGTAACATGTTTAAGTTCCTCTCTAAGGACGACGCAGAGAAGTTGAAGGGCTAATTAACATCTGAAAAAATAAAAAAAGACTCTCCGCTCAGAGAGTCTTTTTTTGTGCCACTATTTTTTATAATAAATCCAGTTTCTGGAGGAAGGTGGTGAGCTCTGTACCTTCTATGCTGCGGTACTCGCCGGCGGTAAGGCGGCCGAGTTTAATATTCATAACGCGCACACGTTTGAGTGCACGCACACCATTAAAGAGTGCGCTTACCATGCGGCGAATTTGGTGGTGTTTACCCTCGGTAATAGTAATGCTAAGGGTGCGATCTCCAGTTACACGCACCTTGCAAGGTTTGGTTTTGTAATCATCAATAGTTACGCCTGCCTCCATCTTTTTTTTAAAACTCTCACGCAAGAGGTCGGTGGTTTGTACAGTGTACTCCTTCTCATGTTCTGCTTTTGGACTTAAGAGTCGCTCGGTAACGCGTCCGTCGTTGGTGAGTATGATGAGCCCTGAGGACTCCTTGTCTAAGCGGCCAATAGGGTAGACGTCGCTGAGGCGACTGATCTGTGCAATATCCTTCTCGTTCCCTTGTGGCGAGTGTGTTACCACCCCCTTGGGTTTGTGGTAGGCAAGGTAACGGTAGGCTACTTTTTGTGCTATGTAGGCAACCTCCACTTTATCTGTCTCTTTCACCATTTGCCCGAGTACAGCACGCTTCCCATTTACCTTTACCTTCCCTGCGCGCACCAAATCGTCGGCACCTACGCGTGTTGAGTAGCGCTCGCGCGCGAGATATTTGTTGATGCGGATGGGGAAGCGTTTGGTATCCATATACCCACTGTAGCATATTTTTAGAAAGTGTGTTATTATTTTTCCTCAGTCAATTTTTATATGGAAATTAGGAACATCGCTATTATTGCTCACGTTGACCACGGTAAAACTACGCTCACCGACGCGCTGATGCGCGAGACGGGGATGGTTACTGAGGGAGTGAGTATGGACTCTAACGCGCTTGAGCTTGAGCGTGGCATTACTATTTATGCCAAAAATACCTCGGTGCTCTACAAGGACACCAAGATTAATATTGTAGATACTCCCGGACACGCCGACTTTGGCTCGGAGGTAGAGCGTGTATTGCGCTCTATTGACTCGGTGCTTTTGGTGGTAGACGCGCAGGAGGGGCCTATGCCACAGACGCGCTTCGTGCTTAAAAAGTCGTTGGAGATTGGACACAAGCCCATTGTGGTTTTAAATAAGATAGATAAAACAGCCGCCGACATTAAGCGCTCTCATGATGAAATTTTAGAACTCTTTTTTGATTTGGGTGCCAACGACGAGCAACTCTCATTTACTACAGTGTATGCCATTGGGAAAAAGGGTGTTGCCATGCGCGATCCTAATGACGAGCAAGTAAATCTACAGCCACTCCTTGATGTTATTTTAGAGCAGGTGCCGGTTGCCGCGCACGATGTTGAGGCACCGCTACGCGCACAACCGTTTAACTTGGCGTACGATAATTACCTCGGGCGCCTCTCGGTGTGCCGCATCTACGAGGGTGCTCTTACTGTGGGGCAACAGGTTTTTATAAAAAAAGGAGACGGCACAGTGGAGCAAGGTAAGGTTACTAAATTATTTACCTTTGAGGGGATTGCTCGCAAGGAGGTAGAGCGAGCACTGGCAGGGGATATTGTAATGGTAGCGGGGCTCCCCTCCATTTACATTGGTGACACTATTTGTAATGACAGGGAGACGGAGGCGCTGCCCTCTATCCACGTGGATGACCCTACCATCACGCTTAATTTTTTGGTTAACGATTCTCCTTTTGCGGGGCGTGAGGGCAAGTTTGTAACGGGGCGCCAGATCCGCGAGCGCCTGGAGAAGGAGTTGGAGGTCAACGTTGGCTTGCAAGTAGATTTTAGTGAGGATGCTATGCGGGTGTCGGGGCGCGGCGAGCTCCACATTGCTATTTTGTTAGAGAACATGCGCCGAGAGGGCTACGAGCTCCAAGTCTCGCAACCACAAGTTATTGTAAAAGATGTGGATGGTGTAAAATCCGAGCCCTATGAGGAGGTAACGATTGACGTACCACTTGAGTCGCAGGGCTCGGTGATTGAAAAACTTTCCTCCCGTGCGGTGTTGATGACGGGGGTAAAGCACGAGGGTGCCATGGCGCGGCTTACTTTTGAGGGGCCCACACGCGGACTCTTGGGTTACCGGGGGCAATTTGTAATTGATACTAAGGGCGAGGGAATCTTCTCTAGTCGCGTGATTGGTTTTAAACCCTACGCGGGTGAGATAGAGCGACGCGCCGTGGGCTCTATGTACTCCATGGCAAAGGGCAAGGCCTTGGGCTACTCACTTGCCAACTTGCAGACGCGCGGCACGCTCTATGTTGGTGCCAACACGGAGGTGTATGAGGGCATGGTGCTTGGTAACACCGCTAAGGGCGAGCAGATGGCAGTGAACCCCACCAAGGGTAAACAGCTTACCAACATGCGCGCGGCGGGCACGGATGAGAACATTATGCTCACGCCACCACTCCCCATTACCATTGAGCGCGGCTTAGAGATTATGAGTGACGATGAGTATTTGGAAATTACGCCAAAGAGCACCCGTCTGCGCAAGCAAGGTAAGGTTATTCACAGCAGGGCACTTGTATAAATAAGAGTTCCGTTGCAAAATTGTGATACATGAAAGTTTTTCGTTGGATAATTGGCGCTCTACTGATATCCACAATGGTGGTTCCACCGCTTTTATATGGATTGGGTTTCTTGGTTGGGGGGGTAGGTCTTGCGTACCTAGCTCTTTTTTGGTTCGTTGTTTCTTTAATAATACTTCTCCTCTCCTTTATCATTTACGCGCTTCTTTCTAGGAAAAAAGAAAGACGCTTATCGGTACAAAAAAATGACCAAATTAAAGGTTTCTCCTTCTCTCGTGTCGTTGGGATCAGTATTATTAGTCTTCTTATACTTACTGCATTCTTGATCCTCATTTTTAACCCCACATACCCAGCGTGGGGTGTACTTAGTATTTATGGAGGAGTCTTTTTGTTACTTGGTTTGATTCTCATTTTTATTTAGCTACACTTGTATAAATAATGGTTGTGTGGTATAAGTAATGTTACATGTTTCGTAAATCCTATTCGGGGGGGCGCAGTGGTGCAGCTCCTAAGCGAGAAGGTCGTCCTGCACGACCTTCATTTCGTGTTGGCTCGTCTGACGGGCGAGGTAAACCCTTCGCCGGGCGTGGACGACCAAGCGCAGGGCGAGGTCGCCCCACCTCTCGTCGCCGTAAGTTTGACCAATCTATAGATGTTAACCTCTTTATCAACAAAGCGGTTGTTGCTGCTGAGGAGGTACCATACACACCAATTCATACCTTCAACGATTTTAATTTAGACTCACGCATTGTGAGCAATATTGCAAAGAAGGGTTATCTCTCGCCCACACCTATCCAAGATCAAACCATCCCTCACATTATGGTAGGCACTGATGTGGTAGGTATTGCCAACACTGGTACGGGGAAGACGGGCGCCTTCCTCCTCCCGCTCAT
>Ga0066639_10001218_pt1 | contig 22936 bp, 16 predicted proteins | sample CryGeyCG2114_010_2_FD_59504 | JGI IMG/M metagenome (GOLD analysis project Ga0066639, IMG submission 59504) | Groundwater microbial communities from aquifer - Crystal Geyser CG10_big_fil_rev_8/21/14_0.10 | ecosystem: Environmental > Aquatic > Deep subsurface > Groundwater | place: USA: Utah...
CTTCATAACCCAGTTTGCAAGCCCAAAGTAGACAGCAACGACAATCCAACCCCAAGGGCCACCATAGATCTCTAGCTGTACGAGGCTCGAGTCCATACGCTGAGTTGCAAGGTGAACAACATAGATAAACGCACCATTGCTAATGATGATGGCAATAATTGTTGCAAACAACTTCAACGGTAGAAGGATGATAGCAAGTATCGGACGGAAGAAAATATTGAGTAGTGTAATGAGCGCACCAACAATGATGGCAGCAACAATACCACCGCTCAGGCCAAAGTACTGGTTGAGATACACAGACATCGCCCATACAAGTGCAATATTGAGTGCAGTCTTAAGTACAAGTTTTAGTGCATGATGAGTATTGTTTTCTGAAGACATGCGGGCATGTTACTGTTTTTCAAAACGGATGACTACTTCCTTTTCTCCGACAACGATGGTGTGGTCATCTCCTTTGTTAGTCCCCAGTGTTGATTTTGTCTCTTGTGCAATGAGGCTAGCAAACGTCTTCATGATGTCATCGGCCCCAGTGATGCTAAGGGTGATAGTATCGGTAAATTCAAATCCTGATTCTTTTCGGATGCGCTGAATGTTTCTGATGATATCTCGTGCTTCTCCTTCAAGAAGTAGTTCGTCAGTCATTTCTGTATCGAGCGACACAACAACGCCTTTATCAGCAGCAACGTTCTGTCCTTCTTTTCCACGGTACACAAGTGTTGCTTCATCAGGAGAAAGGACAATGTCCATGATAAGAATCTCTCCAGATGGTTGTATCTCGAATGTGCCATCTTTCCCAGCCGCAATGATTTCTTGTACCCGTCCACCAAGACGAGGACCGACTTTTCGTGCATCAACCTGAACAAAGCTTTCTGCAAGGTCTTCAGGGTTATCTGCAAATGATACCTCTTTGACGTTGAGTTCTTGTCGAAGGATAGCAAGGTCATGTTCTGTAAGGTTCACACTCGATTGCAAAGCAGGAGGAACAGCGATAGTCGCGCGCTGCAACGGTTGTCTTGCCTTGATAGTCGCTTCACTTCGGACAGCATTTCCAAGGCTCACGACATTTCGCATAACACGCGTTTTTTCAAGTAGCATCTTTTCATCTTTGCTGAGCTCTCGTACTTCTGGCCAGTCTGTCATGTGGATAGAGTGGTGCTCTTCTTCAACGAGATTCAAATATATTGCATCTGTAATAAATGGGCAGAATGGTGCAAGTGCCTGAGAAATCGTGAGTAGTACATCGTACAGCGTTGAGAGTGCATCGTTGCGGTCTTGCTCTTCTTGGTCTCCACTTGCATCGACATTGTCGATAGCACCTTTTCCTGCAAAACGTCTTCTACTGAGGCGGATGTACCAGTTGGTAAGAGCATCAATAGTTTCATACAGTTCGCTACAGGTACCAGACAAGTTGTAGTTATCAATCTCCATCGTCATTCGGTTTACGAGGTCTTGTACCTCTGTGCGGATCCAGACGTCGAGAGAATGTGTCGAATGTCTTCTATTATCAGTAGGTGTAAAGCCACATCCATTCGCGTATGTCACAAAGAAGCTGTAGGTATTCCAAAGAGGGAGTAACACATTGCGAACTGTTTCTTCAACGAGTTGCTCCGAGAAACGAAGGTCTTCTCCGCGAACTGCAGGGCTGCTCATAAGTGTAAATCGCACAGCATCTGCTCCGTGCTTCTTAACAACATCAAGTGGATCTGGATAGTTCTTTAGTCGCTTACTCATCTTTTTTCCATCTTCAGCAAGAACTGTTCCATTGACGATACAGTGTTTAAATGGAGATGTTCCAAAGAGGGCAGAACCAAGAACAGTAAGGGTATAGAACCAACCACGTGTCTGGTCCATTCCTTCTGCAATAAAATCTGCAGGGAAAGCAGGTGGCTGTTTGCTGCCGTGATGCTTCATTTCAAATGGGTAGTGCTCTTGTGCATATGGCATCGATCCACTTTCAAACCAGCAGTCGAGAACCTCTGGAATGCGCTTCACAAAGGGGTGAAGTTGAATATCGATTGCTTCTGCATTCTTTACAACCTGTAATGCAAGGTCTTTATACGGCCTGTTTTCTAGGCACGAAAGAATCGCTCGTGTTGTTCCACCATGAGAGACAAGTAAAACTTTTTTCCCAGGGTACATCTCCTGAATTTTTCGACATGCATCTTCAGTTCTTTTAAGGAAGTCTGTGAGCGACTCCCCATGAGGAGCAGTAAGGTGGTGGAAGCTCGAACCTCTGTATCCGCCAACGCCGACAAATTCATCAGCAACATCTTCCATTTTTTGCCCGTCCCAATCTCCATTACTTCGCTCTCGAAGTTCTGGCCACTTGGCATCCAGTGTGAGTCCAAGTTCTTTTGCAATGATCTCTGCAGTCTCGATACTACGAGAAAGATCTGATGAGATAATGACATCAAAGGTTCTTCCTTTAAGAGCATTGGCAGTTTCCAGTGCTTGAGATCTGCCAGTTTCATTGAGTGGATTATCGGTATGCCCTTGTTGCCTTCCTTCTTTATTCCAATCGGTTTCACCGTGACGCACAAGTGTGAGGTCTACACTGCTGTCATTTTTACTTCCCGGCCAGACGATGTCGTCGATGGTATCGTTATGAAGGTCGAGCTGTTGTTGCTTATCGTGGTCCCAGAAGTACGCCTTTGGGGTTGCCTTTTCTGGGTATGGCCTGTGGCTTAATTTGATAGCATCTGTCTTTGTAAAGAAGTGTTCAATATTTACAACAGGGTCTGCATGTGACACAACAACGATGTGCTCTCCTCGGTGACGAGGGAGAATCTCTTCCATAAAATCTTCAATACGGTTTTGCACACTCTCCCAGCTTTCCATACCGTCGAAGTGATAAATACTTTCCGCTTTTCCAGAGTCGATCTTATGAGCGCGGCGCTCCTTGAGGAATGTAAGATCAGAGAAGTCCACAGTTTTTCCTTCCCATTCTCCAAATGATACTTCTCGCAGTCTGTCATCAATAATAACTTCTGCACCAGTTTCTGCAGCAATGTATTCTGCAGTTTGGCGTGTACGTGCAAGAGGGGAGCAGTAAATAACATCAACATTTTGAGTCTGCAGATACTCACCAGCTTTCTTTGCTTGAGTCTTTCCGAGTTTTGTAAGGTCTGTCCCAGGGAGTTCTCCTTGGTAGATTGGGATGAGATTCCCTTCGCTCTCTGCATGACGAATAGCTGTGACCTTTGTGAAGCGGATCATTTTTTCTTTCATGAGGTCATCCCGACTTCCAACCACTGTCATGTCGTCACCATTATTTGTTCTCCAAATAGGAAGAGGCGCACCCCAATATCTATTACGAGAAATTGCCCAGTCTCGGGCATTTTCCAGCCACTTACCAAAGCGACCATCACGGACATGAGAAGGAACCCATTCGGTACGACTATTGGCGTTAAGCATTTCATCTTTAATCCTATCTACAGCGACAAACCACGAACTCGTAGCATAGTTGAGAAGAGGGGAATCGCAACGCCAGCAGTGTGCATAGCTGTGCTTATACTTCTGACTTGAAAATAGCTTGTTGTTCTCTTTCAGCCACGCAATTATTTTCTGGTCGGTCTTCGATGGGTCATCTTGTGGTTTGACATGCTGCCCTGCAAAGTCTGTCACCGCATCGATAAACGTACCATCCATGCGGACATGCTGGAGGAGTTCGAGATTTTCTCTTTGTCCGAGTGCAAAGTCGTCATCACCAAAGCCGGGTGCGATATGCACAACACCGGTTCCGTCTTCTGTTGTGACGAAGTCTGCTTCAACAATTGTAAATGCTTTCCCTTTGTACTCTTCTTCAAAGTATGGAAAGAGTGGAGTGTACTTCTTTCCAAGAAGTTCTTTTGTCGAAACCTTTTGAGTGGAAGAAATGTCTTTTCCCTCAAATACTTTTTCACAGAGGTCTTCAGCAACAATGTATTTCTCATTATCGACACCTACTTTTACGTAGGTTACTTTTTTATGGATAGCGAGAAGTAGGTTTCCAGGGAGCGTCCATGGTGTCGTTGTCCATGCCAAAACAAACGTACCCGGCTCATCTATGAGTTCAAACTTTGCAATAGCAGACTGGTCGGTAATGTCTGCGTAACCTTGGGTTACTTCGAAGTTACTGAGAGGTGTCACGCATCGAGGACAAATATGCATTGGTTTGTGACCTTCGTAGATCAGGTCTTTTTTATGAAGCTCGGAAAACACCCACCAGATACTTTCCATGTAGTCGGGGTCCATAGTGCGGTAATCCCAGTCCATATCAACAAAGCGCCCCATGCGCTCGACGACTGTTCGCCATTCTCCTGTGTACCGTTGTACTGTGCTTCGGCAGAGGTCGTTGAATGCACCAATACCCATATCTTCTATCTGCTGCTTATCTTTAATGTCGTTTTCTTTCTCGATGATGTTTTCAATGGGGAGGCCATGGCAATCCCATCCAAATCGTCGCTGCACTTCGTGTCCACGCATTGTTTGGTAACGAGGGATAACATCTTTAATGGTCCCTGCAAGCAAATGCCCATAATGAGGAACTCCCGTAGCAAATGGTGGCCCATCATAAAACGAGTATGCTTTACCTTCTCCTTCATTTTTACCATCCCATGCATCGCTACTTCCTGCTGCCCGCATACGAATAGACCGCTTAAATATGTCTTCTTCTTTCCAATATTGAAGAATTCCTTCTTCTAAATCTGGGAGCCGTTGCGAGGGGTCTACGGAATCGAAGGGCATAAGGTGTCTATAAGTGTGCGTAGAGCATAGCAAAGAATTGTCTCTCTAGCATAGTATTCATGCTGTATTCTGTTTGTTTAAAAAATCAATTACAAATCCCATTCACGGTCCTGAAAGCTTCTTTTAAGGTCGTTCATTTTTTTGTTATGACGAGCCTCCTCTTGCCACAGTGCTACTTCATGTAGGAACAGGGTGAAAATAATCTTGTCATGAAACGAAGCTGCTATCTGCACAGGGTCGACACCTCTTTTCTGTTTAACTTTTACACCGACAACGTGTCCATCTTCATCATCAATAGATTCTGCCCATGGGGAAGTACTAAGTCTGGCAATGATATCCATTGTATCCCTATCGACATCATAGAAATATGGTGCATTAGATAATGGAATATTTTGAAAAATTCGCACTTTCTTGTCATTAGGGTTGTATGACCTATGAAGTTTACAGAGTATGTGATGAGGGTTGCTTAAGGCATTATTGATGACACTATAACCACCAAGTCCAAATGTTGTACCTGGAGCACATCCATCACTCTGACTCTCATAAAGGAGGTCTTCCCTTGCTGCAGTACGTGTTTGAATGGAGCCTGCACATAGTGCAAGTACATGAACACCACTTCTGATTTCAGAAACAATTTCATCATTAATACCAAGCTCTTTTTGGTTATCAAATTGCATCTTATGCCAGCCTCCTGGGAATACAATGATATCTGGTTCTACCCCCTTCATTTGGACACCATTTTCCACAAGGTGTACTTCTACATTAAAATCATCAATACCTTCTGAGGCCTCTAATAGAGCAATTGCATCTTTTCTTGCACTACCCTGCACATTAATAACAGCAACTTTTTGAGTAGTAGTCCTGCCTTCAACGCTAAATGGATTTTCCAGCATAGTGGCAGTTTTTTGTTTTTTCATTTTTCCAATACGCAACTCATGAATACGTTTTGCTTGTTCCAATGTCGGTGTATCAGTTGGGATGATGGTATCGACCTGAATGTCAGTATTTTTTAATAAAAATGCGATAAGATCATCTGTTGGCATTTGCAGCCCCATAAATGGGCGCGCATGCAACTCCGGTCTTGCAAGATCTTCTCTATACTCATTCCATACGCTATTAACGCGTTCTGCATCATCTGTATTTTGCGTAATAATGCCATGTGTTACGCCATTTGTTACATTATTAAAGAATGGTTTTGATACGTACTCTTTTGCAGTACCAGCCGAAACCATTGTAAACAGTGGCAGGTCTAACGCTTGCGGAGAGACAGTGCCTTCTTCTTCTTGTCTTCCTGCGAGCTTTGCCATAGCTAGCGCCTGCTTCTGTAGGAAGTGTGGCAGGTCTGAAGCATTAACCATTCCAAAGAATCTCGGTGCTGTATCGTTTGCATGTGTTTCTCCGTATTGTTTAACCTGTTTAAAGTAGGATGTATGTTGCTTAGGATTATATTCTCCAATAGCAATTTCTCGAGGGTTTTTCCGTTCTTTTGTACCAATCGAACCACTTCTCTTTGGGATGATATACGCCGTCACACTCAATGCATTTGCCACTTCTTGAGATACCTCACGATGCACATCGAGAAATGTTGTATTTCCTCCAGTACAAAGGATATCAAGCTCTTTTCCTGTTGCTTGGTTTCTCCGTGCTAGATCTTCATCAATTACAAAGGGGACATCTGGCTCAATGTTGTCATCTAGTGTAGATTCTTCACTCATAGCAGCTATCACAGAGTAGGATAGGTAGGAGATGCACTCTATAATAGAACCGTATTTCCTGTAAAGGGTAAAGTCTACAAAATTTAGTATGTATATACTGATTTAAAAAGATATTTTGCTAGTTAATGTAAATATTATCGCAGACTTATCTTGACGAATAGATGCATAGAAGTACAATAAATATGGTGAATTCTACTACCATTATGTCTGCTATTTTACCTGAAAATGACTGGCAAGATTGCCTTCCTGCTAACGAAGCAGAGTTTAGGAGGTTGGCTAGGGAATATGATATAGATAATTCTATTTATAGAGATGCTGTGTTGTTATTTGCACAAGGTAACGTAAAGCTTGCTGTTGCTAGGTTGTTCGCTAACAGTACATCAGAAACGCCAAAGGCTGCAATAGAAACGATAGATAGAGCCCTGTAGTCCAAATGTGTGATATAGGGGCTCATGCAGAACATCAGTAATGTTAGTGTAAGATTCTGGGCTAGATAAAGTTCTTATATTCCCTTTACACGGGCATTCGTGCTACCATTAAATACCGTGAACAACGCCATAGAATCTGTATTCAGGGCATGTCATTCTCTTACGAAAAAAGAGAGGTTGCGTCTTGAGCGTTCAATCGAAATTGGAAAGAAAGCTCATGAAGGGCAAAGAAGAAAATCTGATGGAAGCCCATATTTTGTTCATCCATTATCAGTAGCAGAGATCCTTTGTAAGTGGGGTGCAGACTGCGACACTGTTATTGCAGGAATTTTACACGACACCGTCGAGGATACACCACTTACTATCGAGGATGTAAAGGAGGAATTTGGACAATCAGTAGCATCGCTTGTTGAGGGTGTTACTAAATTTACAAAGATGGACTTAAAAGAAACAGATTTATTGTCTGGAGAAGTAGAGACATTACGAAAGTTGTTTGAGGTGATGCGCAAAGACATTCGTGTCTTTATTATTAAGATTGCAGATAGGATGCATAACCTCAGAACAATCGAAGGGCTATCTGAGGAAAGAAGAGTCAGTTTTGCAAAAGAAAGTTTGGATATTTATTATAAGATTGCCTATCACTTAGGGATGGGTGAAGCATGTAGAGAGATTACAAATATCTGCATACCGTATGTCTATCCTGAAAAAGCAAAAATTAGAGAGAGGTATTGGAAAAATCAAAAAAGTAGTGTGACTGATGCAGTAAGTGAAATACATGAATCTCTTGATAAAGAAATGAAAAAAGGACAAGTGCTAGAGGTTGAGTGTATTAAAAGTTCTCATGATATACCTCGTGTTAATAATGAGGATGAGTCATCCGATAGAGCATACTATTGCATCATTATCACGAAAGATGAGGATAGTTGCTATAGTACATTTAAGGCACTGCACTCATTATATCACCCAGTGCGTCGCAAGTTTCACGACTACATTGCCTCACCACCAGAATCTGGCTACAAAAGTCTTCATACAACAATTATCGGGCCACATGATAAGCAGGTTCAGATTCGTATCCGAACGAAGGAAATGGATCTTCAAAACAAATATGGTGTATTGCGCACAGCATTTAATAACACAGACAAGAGTACGAAAGAGTTTACGTGGTTGCAACGTTCAGCTGAACTTGATCGAACCACACGCGAAAGCAGTGAAGCATTTTGGGAAGCATTGAAATCGGACATATTTCAAAAATCCATACAAGTAACCGTGAATGGAGCGGGGTTATCCGTGCCATCAGAATCTACCGTTTTAGATGCAATATATTTTCATCTTGCCGCAAAAGCACATAAAACAAAAACAGTCTTGGTCAATGGTCAGAATGCAGAATTTTCAGCGGTGCTTCATGCAGATGATGTTGTGGAAGTGATATTGGGTAAAGAATCTGCCGTGCAATATTATTGGCTTGATCTTGTGACGACAAAATATGCTCGAAATCTTGTCGTAGAAGCACTGAAGGCATTTGATAGTAGTGAGCGTTTTGCCGTGGGACAGCAGTTGCTCCAAAAAGAACTGGATCATTTTCAGAAAATTCTTGTTGGAGAAATCAACAAGCAGCAGCAGAAAGCTATTGCTGCATATTTCCAAAGGGATACATTTGAGGATGTGATCGTGATGATCGGCGAGGGGGTATTGCAACCGAGTGAGATCGTATCTTTGATTCAAAAAAAGGACTACTGCGTGCAAAAACCGTATCGATTCAGATTGCGACTTACGGTTACCGATGTACATCGTGATGAAATTATCTCGCAAATTTCATCATTGGCTCGTGTTCACAGTGTATCGATAGAACATATATTTATGAATCCAAAATCGAAACATGGAATGATTACCATGCGGCTCAGAGGAGTATCGCAAAATAAGTCTCGTTATGCGGATTTTCTCTCTGCACTCGAAAGGCACAGTTGGATTTCGCGTTTGCAGACCAGGATAACCATGCGACAAAGAGCAACGCTTATGGCAACATTTCTTTTTGCTTTTGTCGTATTGTTACTTGAGTTTTTTATCGTGGCGCGTTGGAGGGACTGGAGTATCGGTGAACCGTATTTTTATATGATGATATTGCAGATCATATTGATATTGCCTCCTTTGATTATTAATTTTTATATATTGAGAATGTTACGACATTTTGTCGTAGCCTTCAGGAATGACAGATGGTTTCTCATATTATGTCTTCTGTTAAACGTCGCAGTGTGCTCTCTCATTCTGTATGAAAGCGTGATTGTGGGAGTGAATAAAAACATACTGCCTCTGGTCGCAGTATTTGTTTTATTTATGCTATATATTGGCTATAGATTTATTGTCACAGAGCGCTTTTTCGTAAAAAGAGAACGCTCTGCGATAAAACCGCTTACAAAAAAACAGTGGAAAGTCTTGGTGCGCAAAAAGATCATCGGGTATTCCTTTCGAATTGCGGCAGTGATTATCTGGGGTGTTCAGCCCCTGTACATCAAATACACACCTGCCAACGATGTTGATCCCTTTGTGCGAATATTTTTGACAGGGATCGGCGTGTTGATCATTACAGGAATTTTTATAGTGATAAGACGATTAACAACACAAGGGTCAAGAGTTATTGCGAAATTACCTAAAAATATATTACTGGCGAATATTGTTATCGGATATATCCTCTTTACGTACTTCATCAATGCCAGTTTGCAATTTACAACAAGTACAAACTTTATTCTGTTTAATAATTTTTCTCCGGTGATCGCCCTTCTTATTGGTGCAATGCTGTGGCGATCTTCCATTCCATACCTTAGGGATCCTCAAAAAATGATGTGGGTATTTATCATTTTCCTGATGGGCTCTACGGGTGCCGCTCTTATTATCTATAATACCATGCAAGGAAAAAGCGGTGGCTCTGTCTATGGAGATACTTTGGGATTGCTGGCTATGGCAGCAGATACCATTTTGGTAGTTTCACAAATTCGCTATATGAAACTCTTTCAAACAGTATCCAGCTTATCCATTAACCTGTATGTGTTTATCGCACATATTCTTGCGATTCTTCCACTATTGTTATGGTTTGCTGTAACCGGAAATGAGAGTATCTATTCATTATCTGTTATTCCTGCAGTTTTTGGTATCGGTGCAGGGGTATTGGCAGGAATAGGTCAAATATTGAATTATGAAACTTTCAGGCGTATAGACGGATTTATTGCATTCCTTATGTTTAATATTTCCATTATTATTACATTCATTGTGGAAGTATTCTTCTTGGGTCAAATGCGGCCTTCATGGGTATTGTTTGTCGGAGCAGGGATCATCATCTTATCGACAATTTTGGCAGAATATATTAACAGCAATTGTGAGAGAAAGGGATTATAAAACAGAGAGAATATACTTCTTCACATTCGCAAAGATCTCGGTATCACTGTTGAGTGCCTGGATGTCGCTATGCGTAAACCATCGCATTGCTTCCCCCTCTACCTCCGCAAGAATGAGGTCTTGCGTTTCGTCGAGTGGCCGAGCAAGAAAAAGGAAATCCATATGCTGGTGTGCGGCTTCGTTTCTTTCTGAGGATGCGGGAATATTTTCCAATAGCATGGCGATGGGTTTTTTGAGCATACGTCCTTCATGTGTGTTTTCGGTAAACAGATCACTCTGTGCATCGCCGACGATTTCAACGTCCAGTCCCGTTTCCTCTTTGCATTCTCTCGCGGCTGTTTCTTCTGGAGTTTCATTGGGGTCGATGTGCCCGCCCGGTGGCATCCACCTCTGCAGTCTCTTGTGCCAAAGCAACAGAGTGCGCTTTTGAGAGTCGACAATAAACGCGGTAGCAGTGAAATGACGAAGAGTCACAGGATTCAAGGGAATCAAAAGATGCAAATGAAATGATCATATGCTAGGATAGCAGCCTTCTCCTTTGAATCATCTAAATCTTTTGTTTCTTTTTCATTTTGTATCATGGTTCTCATTAATGACAACTCATCAGTCCTTGCAATTGGTGACACGATGCCACATTTTTCATTACCTGCGACGGATGGCCTTACTATCAGTTCAGGAATGATTAAAGATCCAGTTATTGCAGTGGTATTTACCTGTAACCATTGTCCGTATGCAATGGCGTACGAAGATCGGTTAAAAGATATGATGGATAAGTTTGAAAAAACGCAGTTTATTCTTATAAATAGTAATGATGCCGATGCTTACCCAGAAGATAGTTTCGATCGTATGAAGGTAAAGAAGGAAGAAACAGGATGGCCATGCGAGTATTGTTACGATGAAGATCAAAGTGTTGCCGCGGCGTACGGTGCACTATGTACGCCTCATTGTTTTGTATTCGATATCAACAGAGAACTAAAGTATAAAGGTCGTATCGACGATAACTGGGAACATCCTGAAGGAGTAACAGAACATAACCTTCACGATGCTATTCATGCTCTTGAAGAAGGGGAGGAGCCAGAAAACCACGAAGAGCATGCAATTGGATGCAGCATTAAATGGAAATAGTAGGAATCACAGGAACGAAAAGATGCAAAGGAATCACAGGAGAGAAATTATTCTCAATAAACAGTATTCCTCAAATCTTTTGATTCTTTTGAATCCTATGAATCTTTTGGCGGTCTATCAAGCAAGGGGATAGTTACCTCAAATCCTTTCAGCGCATAAACATCAAAGAGATCGACAAGTACAAGTGCATCTTCTGTAAGATAGAACTTCTCTACGGGATTACGTAGAGTTCCATCAAGGTCCATGTCTTCTTTTTGAAGAGCCTGAACAATAGCCTGTTCAAGAATGCCTTCATATCCTGGTGTATTTGCAAAGTAGTCTGAAAGCGTCACTGGTTGCCCAGAACTCAGGTCAAATACAAATGCATCAATGGTATTGGTTGGGTGTGCAGCCCCTTCAAGCATTTGAGAGCTCAAAATAGTAACACTAAATATTTTATCATTAAGAAGCTTAACGTCGTAGCTGACTGTTGTTGAATCAAGAACTGCTGCATCAAGTTCTGTAATATCGTTGAGGGTTTCTTGGCAGTTGCGCACAACTTCTTTCATTGTGAGAGCAAGTTCATCGAGTGTAGCATTAATATTTACTTCAACCTGCACAGAAGAAAGGTTTTTGATGTGTGGATAAGAACCATCAATAGTGCAGACTATGCCACCATTAGATGCTTCTTCCTGAAGGAATACTTGTTCAACGATAGGGTGAGTTTCTTCTATATCAATAGAACAACCTGCAAGAAATAAAAGTGATGCAGCAAAAAGAAAGTGTTTCATAGGTCGCAAAGGTTACGTTGTTATTCTAGTCGAAGCAATAAAATTTCTGGGATTGCAAAGAGTCGCGTTCGTGCACTGCTTTCCCCTATACCTCGCGTGATTGCGAGTGTTGTGTCATCATCAACCTCAAAGAGGCCTTGGTCATATTGTTGCCCTAGGCTTGTCGGTAAATGGCTTATTGGTCCAAGGCCAGGAATGCGAATTTGTCCCCCATGCGTATGGCCAGAAATAATCAGATGAGCACGAAGGCTTAACGGATCATCAATGACACTTGGGTTATGAGATAAGAGAATCGTATAGGTATGAGGATCAATATCTTGTAGTGCGCTAGTGAGGTCTCCATGCCCTGTCCATATGTCATCTATGCCTGCAATGGCGACTTTTCCTCCAGGAACAGTCAATTTTTCAGATTCATTTCGCAGCACGGTAATACCAAGCTCACGGAGTGCAGTGTCAATTCTTTTACTTCTGTCCTCTCCTCTGAAGCGCTTGCCAAGTAGTGTTTCGTACTCGCCAACATCGTGATTGCCAAGAACAGCATACGTGCCCATTGTTGTACGAATGTCACGAAGGGGACCAAGGTCACCGAGGTTGGAGCTATGGTTTACAATAAAATCTCCAGGAAGAACAACGATATCCGGAAGCAAAGTATTGATGCGGTCCACTGCTCGTTTCACAAATGCTGCACCTTTGTATTCTCCGACATGAATATCGGACATCACTGCAATCTTGAGGGGAGTTGAAAGGGGGTGAGAGATTGTCTTTTCCGTCACGACAATAATCTGTGGTTCTATGAATGATCCGTAGGTTACAAGAAGGAATCCGAGGAATCCGAGGAGTCCGAAGAATCCAACGCATAGCTTTTGAAATCCTTTATGCCTATGCCTCTTTACCCAAATAACAGATGTCATTCCGCCGCAAAGGAAAAATACCATGAGTAATACAATGGTAAGATCCCAGAGAAAAATATCACTTTGGAGTAAGAACATTACGGAGATTGTAATGATACCTACGAATTTGAGCTAGTTGTTTTTGTGCTCTGGTTCCACATAACCTCAAACCAACTTCGAAATGTGTCTGCAAGATTTTGGTTTTCAATGCGGACAATAGATTTTTCATCATCATATGAAAACAGTGCGATAGTATCGCCAAAGACGATAGTATCTGTTGCAAATTGTGTATTTTTTGGCAAGAGTCGTATGTGGTAACCTGCATGTTGTTGTACTTCTTTGAGGAAATTTTGAGCTCCAGCATTATCAATCAAGAGATCTCGTCCACGAAGTTTTACATTTTTGCCGTAGATCTTTGTCACAATGTTTTCCCCGAAAGACTGGTACATTGATTCTGTATTAAAGAGGCCAATAAATTCATGTTGCAGGACGTCTCTGTAGATTTGCTTCATTCCTTCTACACCATGAAGCATGGTTACTCGTGGCGTTCCAGCAAGAGGGCTAGTTAGCGATTCGAGGTGGGGGATAGCATCTTCGAGCAATGTTTCGAGTTCGTCGAGTTCGTTTTGCCTATCTTGAAGGTAAGACAGTAACCTCTGTGGAAACTCGGCAACAAAGTTCTGCATTTTCCCTTTCATAATCTCAGATACAATTCCTCGCTGTTGTAACTTATCAAGAATGACATATGTTAGTGTGCGTGGTTGCTTTGCAGCTTTAGCAATAGTGCTTACACGGCCAATCTTTAAATGAAGGAGTGCAAGGTAGACTTCTACCTCACGATCATCCATTCCAAGGCGTTCCAGTGTACTTCGAATGGAACGGTCTTTAAGAATATTCCCTCCTAATTGCGTGTGATCTTCTTGCATATGTTAAATTTGTCAAAATAATTTTACAATTAAATTATACATGAATTAGCAAATAGAGTCCAAATATTGATACATAGAAAAATAGTGTTTGACCACATTTACAAATAAAGTCAAAGTATACACATCAGCTCAGTCGAGTTGATTGATCATTTCCACCACCGAAATCAGCAAGGAGTCCATTCATGAACAAGCGACCAGAAGTTGACCACAAATTTGTATTCGTAAAGATGTTTTCCAGTCTTTCTGCTCGTAACACAAACAGGAAAACGACATATGCAGGAGATGTCTACCGAGAATATGACATTAACATCTTGCAGATGGAGGTGGAAAATTGGCTGCAAAACAATGAGTACATCGAGATTGTAAGTACTGAGCAGACACAAGGAATGTTTGAGAGTAGGACAAATCGTTTCCCCTGGATTACCATTTCTATTTTCTACAAAGACATTACTGAAGAGGCATGGGAAGAGTTGAATAAAGAAGAAAGCGAAGGCTGATTTCGAAAGGAGGAAGTCGAGCCCCAACTTCGGTTGGGGCTTTTTTTTTATTTCTTCTTCAACATCTTCTTGAGGTACTGCCCCGTAAAGCTCTCGTCAACCTCAGCAACTTGTTCTGGGGTACCAGTTGCAAGCACATACCCACCACCAGAACCACCTTCTGGCCCGATGTCGATGATGTGATCTACAGCTTTAATAACATCGAGGTTGTGCTCGATGACAAGAACGGTGTTCCCTTTATCAACAAGACGTTTGAGAACATCAAGAAGCATCGCGATATCATCAAAGTGAAGTCCAGTCGTCGGTTCATCAAGAATGTAAAATGTCTTTCCTGTTGCACGCTTCGTCAGCTCTGTCGCGAGCTTTACACGTTGTGCTTCTCCTCCAGAGAGTGTCGTGGCGCTTTGCCCGAGGTGAATGTAGCCAAGACCAACATCAACAAGTGTTTGAAGCTTCTTGTTAATAGATGGAATAGCTGCAAAAAACTCCAGTGCTTCGTTGATCGTCATTTCAAGAACATCAGCAATCGTCTTTCCTTTATAGGTTACTTCGAGCGTCTCTCTGTTGTACCTCCTCCCCTTACAATCTTCACAAGTAACAAAGACATCTGGCAAGAAATGCATTTCTATCCTTTTGAGCCCATCTCCTTCACATCCTTCACATCGACCTCCTTTCACATTAAAACTAAAACGACCAGCTTTGTACCCTCGGAGTTTTGATTCTGGTGTTGTCGCAAACAAATCACGAACATCAGTAAAGACACCAGTGTAGGTGGCTGGGTTACTGCGTGGTGTACGCCCAATTGCAGATTGGTCGATAACAATTGCTTTATCCAAATGTTCAAGACCAGTAATAGAGCCAACATCTTGTGGCTTTGTTTTTGCTTTGTTCAAAACAGATTGAAGCTCAGGCCCAAGTATTCCATGGATCAAGCTCGATTTCCCAGAACCAGATACACCAGTAATTCCGATGAAAGTCCCAAGAGGGAAGTCGACATCAACGTGTTGTAAGTTGTGGTGATGCGCATCTGTAATCTTGATGAACTTTCCGTTTCCTTTTCGTCTTGTTTTTGGAATTTCGATACACTTAGCACCACTTAAGTACTGTCCTGTGACAGAATTTTTATTCTTGATGAGTTCATCAGGTGTTCCTTGTGCCATCACTTGTCCTCCGTATTTACCTGCACCTGGGCCGATCTCAAGGAGGTAGTCTGCAGCCTGAATGGTTTCTTCATCATGCTCTACAACAATCACAGTATTTCCGAGGTCACGAAGCTCTGTCATCATTTGGATGAGTTTTGCATTGTCTCGTTGGTGTAACCCAATACTTGGTTCGTCAAGGACGTACAAGACTCCTTGCAATGCAGAACCAATCTGTGTTGCAAGGCGAATACGCTGCGCTTCTCCTCCAGAAAGCGTTGCTGCACTTCGTGAGAGCGTGAGGTAGGTGAGACCAACGTTTTCAAGGAAGCTCAGCCTTGCAATAATTTCTTTCAGAACTTTCTTTACGATTGTATATTCATAACTGCTAAGTTCGTCGATTCCCTTTGCAGCTTTTGCACCCTCTGGCCTATCTGATTTTGGTGTGAGTGCCACAAAGAACTGTCTCGCTTCGTCGATACTCATTTCTGTTGCATCAACAATATTTTTATTACCAAGAAGTACGCCAAGGATTTCTTTTTTAAGCCTCTTTCCTTCGCATTCGGTACATGGGAGTTCGAGCATATATGCTTCTATTTGCGTTCTCATATAGCTTGATTCGGTTTCTTTATGTCGACGTTCGAGGTTTGGTATGACACCTTCGTAGGTAGTTTGGTATGCACCATCAAATTTATTCGTATCGAAGTTCACACTTAAGACGTCGTCTGAGCCGTTAAGAATCATTGTTCTTGTATCTTCTGGGAGGTCTTCCCATGGTTTGTTCATATTGATACCCCTCTTTTCTGCAAGTGCTTGAAGAATCCTCATCATAAATCCCATGCGACTGGCAGATGTTGTCCATGGGTGGATAGCACCTTCTGCTATAGATAGTTTTGGGTTTGGAATAACACTTGCCTCATCTACCTGAAGAATAGATCCAAGACCATGACACACATCACACGCTCCATGTGGAGAGTTGAAAGAGAAGCTCCGTGGTTGAATAACAGGTATAATATTCTCTGGGTGACTGTGGCAGACATACTCTTCACTAAACTGACGGACGTTGTTTGTCTCGCTATCGAGTACCATCATCATACCGTTTCCTTTTTTAAGACAGAGTTCCACAGAGTCTGCAAGACGGGTACGGTTTGGGTTTGTTTCGTTTTCTTTTACCTCAAGGTCTCGAACCATCATACGGTCTACGACGATTTCGATGTCATGTGGCTTTTTTGGATCAAGATCGATTTCTTCATCAACGGTAACAATTACTCCATCGATGCGTGTACGGACAAATCCTTCACGAGCAATAGTATCAAGGATTTTTACATGTTGACCTTTTCTGCCACTAACAATAGGAGCAAGGAGGAACACCTTACTTCCTTCTTTCATATCGGCAATCATTTCTACAATCTGTGATGTTGTTTGTCTCGTAAGTGGTTCGTTACATTCGGCACAGTGAACCGTTCCTGCTTTTGCCCAAAGCAAACGCATGTAGTCGTAGACTTCTGTTGTTGTTCCAACAGTTGATCGTGGGTTTCTCGGTGCAGTCTTTTGGTCGATTGAAATTGCAGGACTAAGACCTTCAATGCTTTCCACTTCTGGTTTTTCCATCTGAGCAATAAATTGCCTCGCATATGCAGACAAGCTTTCGACATATCGCCTCTGTCCTTCTGCAAAAATCGTATCAAACGCTAAGGATGATTTCCCAGAACCAGAAAGGCCAGTAACAACTGTAAGCTGGTTTCGTGGAATCTCTACATCGATATTTTTGAGGTTATGCATTTTTGCCCCTTTAACCGTGATCTTATCCATAAATAGTTTTTAGTATATACAAAAAACAGCTGCCCGCTCGTGCAGGTCGCTGAGCACAGAGTGTAGCAAGAAATATGTCTTCTGTCTAGGGTTAGGGGCATTCTTGTCCCTTTTTTCTTGATAAAAAAGGGACGAAAAAATCAAGTCAGTTGCTAACTCGCTCAAAGCAATAATTACTCACTCTTGTTGTGCGTACCCTCAACCAAGTCAGCAAAGCTGCTTGGCATTCGGGCACTATTAACGAGTACACATCATTATTCTTTTCGCTCAGACAAACGCAACTGACGGAACGCTCGTCCAGCCACTGTAGTATGGACGAAGATCACACCGCGTTATGTGTATTTAGTGACGAAGAGCCCCGGTGCACCGGGGTCGAGGAGCGCATAAGTCTGTACTCTCAGTATTTCTTCGTTCATATCAGTGGCTAAGATTTTTGGTGACTTTTCATCTGAAAAGTTACAAGATGGCACCATGTTTACAGGGATTATTGAAGCAACGGGAGAAATACTGAAAAAGACAGAGTCCCTCCTTATAATAGAGCGCCCAGACTTTTTCGATGATATAAAGATCGGATCCAGTATTTCGGTATCTGGGGTCTGTTTAAGCATTATTTCTATGACAGATACAACGATGGAATTTAACGTGGTAGAAGAAACATGGTCAGTAACCAATCTCAGTAGCAAGCGCGTAGGTGACAGGGTTAACCTCGAGAGAGCAGTCCGAGCAGACCAGAGGCTTGATGGTCACATTGTCCAAGGTCATGTGGAGGGGGTTGGAAGAGTCATTGCCCTCTTCCCCGACCCCTCTCCCGCGACGGGAGAGGAGAGCTCTGCTCAGAAAGTAGTGCGGCGCCTTGGTCAATATCGATATCCTCCGAAGCAGATACTGCGATATGCAAAAGAAATGAGAAAAAAACCAACAGAGGCAGAGGCTGCACTATGGAATGCGCTACGAAGAAAACAGTTGAATGGTTTCTATTTTAGGCGTCAACGCCCTGTCGGTAGATTCATTATTGACTTTTACTGTGAAGAGCTTCGATTAGGCATTGAGCTAGACGGCTCTGTTCATGATAATCCTGAGGAGAAGCAGTATGATACTGAACGAGAAGAACATCTTCATGCAAGGGGTGTTAGAATAGTACGATTTAGTAATGATGAAGTACTGGAGAACCTCAAAAGTGTACTGGAAAAAATGATTCAATCTGCAAAACAAAGTCCCCCTCACCCTTTTGGGGGAGGGGCTAGGGGAGGGGGCATTTTATCCGTTAAGTTGCCAAAAGAATTGATCAAATTTTGTGTACGAAAAGGATCAATAGCAATAGAAGGAGTATCGCTTACCATTGCAAACATCCAAGGGGAAGAAGTGTTCGTCGCTCTTATTCCTCACACATTGGAAAATACAACTCTTATAGAGCTTCAAGTAGGAGACAGTGTTAATATAGAGCGCGATATAACCACTCGATTATGAAAAAGCTCCACTCAGAAGAAGATATTCAAGAAATGCTAGACCACTCTCTACGTCCATCATGGCGAATAGGGATTGTGTACTCCACCTTCTATAAGGAGGAAATGAAAGCAATGGTAGATGGAGCAGTAAGAAAATTGCTTCAAATGGGAATGAAGGAGGAAAGGATTTCTTTGTACCCTGTTTCTGGGTCGTATGAGATCCCATTAATTGGTGCAGCACTAGCAAAAAAGAAGTCTGTCGATGCGCTTATTGGACTCGGAATTATCGTCGAAGGAGAGACACATCACGCTCGTTTAGTGGCAGAAACAACTGCACAAGGAATGATGGATATACAAACAACTTTTGCGCTACCGTTCGCCAATGAAGTGATTTATGTGAATGCATTAAAATTGGCACAAGAGAGACTCGACAAAGGTGCGGTTGCGGCTCTTTGTACACTACATTCGCTTGCCACACTGAGCGGCATGCAGTCTTGATCACTTGTATAATACGTTAAAGACACTGTAAGATAGAAAGCAACCTTTCATGAATAATTTTAGAACGTTGTATATTTCGGCATTTCTCGTGCTACTTGGATCGTCAACAGCAACAATTGCTGCTACATTTCCAGATGTACCAGATGGACACTTATTTCAAGAGTCTGTAGAGGCGTTGGTTCAAGCACAGGTTATTAACGGGAATCCAGATGGAACATTCGCTCCAGATGATTACGTTAATAGGGCAGCCATGCTCAAGATGCTCTATAAGGCTCAGGGTAAAACACCAGATCCTCTTAGTGTTCGTTGTTTTCCAGATGTAGAGATTGGTAGCTGGTACGAGTCTTTCGTTTGTGATGCTGCTGCAATGCGATACGTCAATGGTTATACTGATGGAACATTTAGACCAGACACCCCAGTAAATAGAGTGGAAGCTCTTAAGATGATTACTCAGGTATTCAATATTCCAGTAGAAGACGTAACAGAATCTGACCGAGATCTCGTGAAGTTTGTCGATGTTTCTGTCTCTGCATGGTACACACAGTACCTGATTACTGCATATCTCAAGGGAATTCTTCCAATTCCTGGAGAGAGTGGCTCTGAGTTTCATCCAGATATGATGCTCACGAGAGGGGAAGCTGCTGCGTATATCTACAATGCCCTTGGCGTAGAGTTGTCTGAGTCTCGAAAGCAAAAGGAGAGTACTTCATCAAGCAGTATCGAAAGTAGTTCTGAATATAGCAGTGCAGAGATATCATCAACATCCAATACTGAGAGCAGTCTATCGAGTGTTGTAAGTACTGATACGAGTATTGTTCAGGCAAGCTTCCCATTTGAGTACGAAGCTCGCTTCAAAGCAAAAGAGTCTAAGTCGTACTACTTTGATATCGATTCACCAAAGACAGTATCTTTCACAACAACATTACAATCTGGTCAGCCAGGTGAAGTAGTGTGTCGATTGTACTTAGTCGATGAATCTGGGTTTTCTGACGAATACTACCTTGGCTTCCAAAGTGGTAAATCATGCTTCATTACTGCAGCATTAAATCCAGGAGAATACCAATTACAGCTATTCCCAACAGTAAAAGATACAACATTTATGACAAAGGCCGAGATTATCTCCGGTGATGGGAATGATGGGTTTAGAGAGTCAATTGCACTCAGTGTGAACAAGCCAGTTGAAGGAGTTCTTACAGCTGTAGACCTTGAAGATTGGTATAAATTTACTGTTGTTAGCCAGCAGAAAATGACATTTACTATGAGTAATCCTACAGAACTTCGATGTATTATCTATGTTATGAATGATGTGGACCTTGCAAGTTTCTCAGGTCCTCAATGTAACCAGAACTACGATTTCCCAGCAGGAACCTATTACATCGCTGTAGGGCGAAAAGCACCAAAAGGAGCTCAGCAGAGCTACACCGTACGATTGGAGAAGTAAATACGTGCTAATACTTCTAAAAGTCCTATAATTCTTCTGTATGACACATTTTTCCTCTATTCCAGAAGCTGTAGATGCGTTGCGCAACGGTCGAATGATTATTGTTGTTGACGATGAGCAGCGCGAGAATGAAGGAGACTTAGTGATTGCAGGAGAACATATCACAGAAGAACATATGGCGTTCTTGATACGTCACACAGGTGGCATTGTGTGTCTATCATTGAGCAATGAGATAGCAGACCAGTTAGACCTTCCACCAATGGTGATGCAAAATACATCAAGTAGAGAAACACCATTCACTGTGAGTATTGAAGCAGTCGAAGGTGTGACAACTGGCATTTCTGCGAAAGACAGAACAAAGACAGTACAGGTTGCAATGCACTGCGCTGCAACATCACAAGATCTCGCAAGACCAGGACATGTATTTCCGTTACGTGCACAGAATGGTGGTGTGCTTGTTCGTGCGGGACATACTGAAGCATCAGTTGATCTTACCCGTTTAGCAGGACTTCGTCCTGGTGCGGTCATATCAGAGCTTATGCATGAGGATGGAACAATGATGCGACTACCTGCACTGAAAGAGTTTGCAAACAAATTTGATATTCCAATTATTGCTATTGAAGACCTCATTGCATATAGACGAAAAAATGAAACGTTCATTCGTAATGTTGCAGAGTCGATATTGGAAACTGCAACTGGAGCATGGAGCATTCGCGTGTATAAAGATACGCTAAAAAACGAAGAGCATGTTGCACTCATGAAAGGTGATATTACCCCTATGATACCTACGCTTGTGCGTGTGCATTCCGAGTGTCTGACAGGAGATGCATTTGGATCATTGCATTGTGACTGTGGTGATCAACTAGAGGCTGCAATGCAGCAAATAGAAAAAGAAGGAGCAGGGGTGATTGTGTACATGAGACAAGAAGGAAGAGGTATTGGTCTGAGTAATAAAATTAAAGCGTATAAGTTACAAGAAGAGGGGATGGATACAGTAGAAGCAAATGAACACCTTGGTTTCCCAATGGATCTTCGTACATATGGTATTGGTGCGCAGATACTAAAAGATTGCAACGTAGGACACATGAGACTTCTCACAAATAATCCAAAAAAAGTTGTTGGACTCGAAGGGTATGGATTACATCTTGTGGAACAGGTTCCACTTATTACAGAAATAAAAAATGGACGACAGCAAAAATACATTGATACAAAAAAAATAAAGATGGGTCACACATTTGATGTGTAACAAACGTGATCTCGTATCGTTTTCATTAGTCACGATAAACGTCCAAATAAAGTGTAAAAATATTTTTAAAACAACATTTCATCTATTTGGTATGAATATGCGCAAAAAGTTGAACACATTTTTTGTTTTTTTTTCACTTTTTTCACTACAAAGTTACACACGTATTTTTTCTCTCTTTTAAAACAAAAAGTCTACAAAATACGCAAAGAAATTTTATACACAAAAACATAATTTAATAATTACGCTTTAGCATTCTACTTCACCGAGGAATGTAAACACCGTAACATTGTACATAACCCTTTCTATTTATTACCCATTCGTGCTATGCCAGTTAAGAAAAAGGCAACAACAAAGCGTAAGCCAGCAAAGCGCAAGACAGCTGTTAAAAAAGTTGTTAAGCGTAAGCCAGCTCGCAAAGCAGTGAAGCGTAAGGCAGCTACAAAGAAGCCTGCTAAGCGTAAGACTGCGGCTAAAAAGCCAGTTAAGCGTAAGACTACTGCTAAAAAAGCAGTGAAGCGTAAGGCAGCTACAAAGAAGCCTGCTAAGCGTAAGACTACTGCTAAGAAAGCTGTAAAGCGAAAGACAGCTACAAAGCGCAAGAAATAGTATGTCGCAATAAGATCTTGTCGCGTAATCTTAAACACTCACCTTCGCAAGAGGTGGGTGTTTTTGTTTTCTATGTAGAATGCCTTGTGGAAACTGATGAGAGAATGAAGCCCTTCGTTGAAGGGCACTTCGACTCGCAGCACTCGCTCAGTGTCATTCGATTCGAAAAAAGTGGCCGGAGCCCGAAGGGCGACGACCATGAGTGAGGTCCCAATGGGCCGAATCGAATGGTGAAGTGTACCCCATTTGGTAGACACAGTAGAACCCCCTAACCCTCGACCTGGGA
>Ga0066639_10001221_pt1 | contig 22912 bp, 27 predicted proteins | sample CryGeyCG2114_010_2_FD_59504 | JGI IMG/M metagenome (GOLD analysis project Ga0066639, IMG submission 59504) | Groundwater microbial communities from aquifer - Crystal Geyser CG10_big_fil_rev_8/21/14_0.10 | ecosystem: Environmental > Aquatic > Deep subsurface > Groundwater | place: USA: Utah...
TTTAGCAGCTATACCACTGTTGAGTAATACGATGCAAACTAGTTTTTCGGCCTCCGATATTTGGATTAATCTGCAAAAAGTCCAGGCCAGCGTGGTTGGAGTTGGTGCGCTTTGTAGCTTGTTTTTGATTTGGTTCGGCGGCCTTAAACATTCCAAACACAAAAAGCACTAGGTTTTCAATCAAAAAATAACCCACATCAAGAGAGTTATTTTATTTGGAGGGCCATCGTTAAGGCTGTAGCAACCGCAATTCAGAGTAATCAGTCTTTTTATATTGCTGAGGTAGCTGCACATAGTGGAGAAAATTAAAACTATTGTGTATCTGAAACGTAAATGAGGGGATAAGCTTCACGAGTGGATTTAAGCTGGTGTTTTTGTTCAAAAGCAATTGCTTCCTTAATCAAATCACTTTCTCTGTAGGCTTTTAAAGAAGCTTGGTTGTCCCAAATAACGATTGTGGACTCATCGTCCATTGCTGGCCTGTGGTAATAGTAAATTGAGACAATACCAGGCTGTCGTCTGAAGCGAGGTAAGAAATCTTTAAGAAAGTTCTCAACTTCTTGCACTTGGCTGGGCTTAACTTGGCTCGATGTTATTGTTATATACATATTCTTCGGCATATTTATATCCTAACAGATGAGGTCTCTCGGCCCCTATTAAAAACGCTTATGCTTGGAGGGCCATAGTGTTAACTATTGTAACTAAATTGCAGGATAATCCGTTGGTTTACATTGCAGCCACGGCACTAAGCCCTAGAAAGCCATAAACTTACCATATCAAAATGTACTAACTGGGGTACCAATGGTATACTGACTTTTATAATTTTAAAATAAAAAATGAACTGTAAATTTTGCAATCAGCCTCTGGGTGAAACAGCCAATGGTGCTTTTGTTTGCCCCAACTGCGGAAACATAAATTATTTAAACACCTTAGCTTCCTCTCCTGTGATTAGCCAATCGATAGCCACTGCACCCAGCCCGAAAAGCTATACAGCACTATCAAGTAAATCTTCCAGTCCTAAATGGAAATTGATAATCGGCGCTGTCTCCGTTGTAGTAATCATCGGCCTATTGGCTGGTGAATTGTTCTATCAGACCGCCCAAGCCAAAAACTATCTTAAACTCGCAAAAAACGATATAGGACTTGGCAAATACGCTGAAGCGGATAATCTTCTGTCTAAGGCCGATAAATATTATGCATTGGGTGGCGTCAAGCCAGAGATTAAAAAAACAAAGGTTCAGAATAAAAACTGGACTGCCTACAAGGGTTACTTGAATGAGGCCAAAGACCTGGTGGTCGCCGGAAAACTTAGCGAAGCTTCTTCAAAACTTGACCGTATTGGCAAAGACTTCCCGACCTATTCTCAAGTCACACAGCTTTATAGAGATATCAGTACCAAGACAGAAGCATCTAGGAAGATCGCTGCGCCACCACAACCTACGACTCCTTCTGCACCTCAATCCAGTGCAAAAGCAGCCACCCCAAAAACAAAAACTATTGTTCCATCGCCAAATCCGGCTCCTCCTTTTACCACTTCAATCCATATTAGGGGGGACGCCGCTTGCCAATCATCAACCCTGGAAGCTCTCCAGTTGCTTAGTCAAAAAGCCGCCGTCCATTACAGTACCGTCGTTAAGTACATAGGTATTATTGAGTGCGTGCCATCCGGTTCGGGTATCTATGCTTACGAAAGTCCCACAAGGTATGTGGTAGGTGATGCTACAAGGAATGGCGGTACCGTATGGTATGCCGGGACTATTGCCCATGATGCTGGCCACTCCAAGCTATACAATGATTATCTGGCATCCCACCCCGGCCAACCAGTCCCTAATGACGTTTGGATTGGAGAGAGCGCGGAAGTAAGTTGCTTAAATGCTCAGTACGATGCTTTAACTAAAATTGGCGCCAGCCAATATCAACTGGATTATGTACAGAATGTAATAAATACCCAGTATTATAGTATTCCTTACGACCAGCGTTGGTGGTAGTAAACTTTTTCATAACCTAATCATAACAAAAACAGGAACCAACTTACCCCTGTTCATACACGAGCGTGATGGAGGGCCCAGTGGGACTCGAACCCACGACACGTAGCTTAAAAGGCTACTGCTCTAACCAGCTGAGCTATGGGCCCTCGTCGGAACCGACGGTCAGCTTCTGCATAAGAAAATAGATTATTTTATTATGCTTCAATCTCTAGTTGCTCTAGTCGCTTCCTTCTCTCAAGTTCGCAAACATCCCGATATATCGGGATTGGTTTACAAACTTGGTTAACTGCGAAAGGCCAAAACGAGGGACGAGGCAAATTAACACCTTACATTATCTGTTTTTAAGTGAAAAAGTCAACCGTAAGCAATTAATCTCGTCTTTCAAGTGTTGTGTCGGCCGCTTAAGGCGGGAAGTTGCTACAAGGATAATCCTTGTAGCATAAGCAATTAATTTTTTGTCTCTGTTATGACATCATGAGGCTAGTGAAGAAGTACAGGCGGACTACGTTGATCACGGTGGGCTGCTTATCGGTGCTGCTGGGGTTGGGATTATCTAGAAAAGTAAATATCCAGCCTGCAATCTGGTGGCTGGTATTTGCTCCGCTGCTAGCAATTTTGAGAACTAAAAACCTTGCTAGCTTGCTTTTGGTTATCGTTCTTGGGCTGGGTGTTGGACTATGGCGCGGCAGTGGATTTATGCAAAAAGCTAACGACCTTAAAGCGCTAAGCGGGTACAAAGTAACAATTCAGGCTACCGCTACAACGGATTCCATTTACGGCAATAAAGCACAGATAGAATTTACAGCCAACCGCGTCCAACTTTTACAAGGAGGCTCCTTCCAAAATTACAACAAACCCTTGGCTGGCAATTTCAAAATTAGTGGCTTCGGTGAAAAGATGGTTTACCGCGGGGATATCGTACAAGTAAGTGGCAAGTTGTATCCGATGCGGGGCTCCAATCAGGCCAGGATAGCCTACGCGCAACTACAGAAAGTCGGTGTAAGCACCAACTGGATCAACAAGTTAACCCGTAATTTTAATGCCGGTATGCAAAACGCTCTGCCAGAACCTCTGGCCTCCTTTGGCTTGGGCTTGTTGATAGGCCAACGCAGCACCTTGCCCACGGATATTTTGACGGCCCTGACTACGGTTGGGCTGGTACATATTGTGGCGGTATCCGGTTATAACCTGACTATTTTAGTACGGGCAACACAGCGGGTAAAACTCCGCTCCAAATATCAAAGGTTGGTGATTTCGTTGGTTCTAATAGGGCTTTTTGTACTGATTACGGGTTTTAGCGCCTCGATTGTCCGGGCGGCTTTTGTGTCGATTCTTAGTTTGTGGGCGTGGTTTTACGGCCGTCACATCAAACCGATCTTACTGATACTGTTTGCCGCGGCTGTTACCGGGCTGGTTAATCCGTTTTATGTATGGGGGGATCTGGGTTGGTATTTGTCGTTCCTGGCATTCTTTGGCGTACTGGTTATAGCACCGCTTATAGCAGCCAGATTATTCAAAGGGCGGCCCAAAATGCTTACCATGGTTTTAATAGAAACTCTATCGGCAGAGATTATGACTTTGCCGCTAATTATGATGACTTTTGGCAAACTGTCGCTGGTTGCGCTTCTGGCCAATGTAATTGTAGTGCCGATGGTGCCGTTTGCCATGCTGCTTGGAGCAATTGCTGCTGCTGCCGGTACGTGGTTGACTCCACTTGCCGGATGGTTTGCCTGGCCTGCCAAGATTTTGCTGACCTATATGCTCGATATTGTACGGCTTTTGAGCCAGCTGCCGCATGCTGCCATTAACGGCTCGATTAGCGTTGTCCAAATGTTGATTCTATATGCTTTAGTTTTATTTTTAGTACTGGTTGTCAGTATTCATATACGAAGGAAAAATCATAAACTTCCAGCCGTATCTATTCTTGGAATATCTAAGTAATAAAAAACCACCTTTTCTGGATGGATGTTTTCCAAAGAAAAACGGGGCCCCGAAGGGCCCCGCCTGAACTTGCTCGATCCCTCTCGGGAGAGCGCGGTGTCAGCGACCGCTTGTCGCTCGTCAGCGACATAGAGTTTACCCATTCAGATCGTCATCCGAACGAGATTCCTTACTTCCTTCACCTCCTTTTCTGGTGAAGCTCTTCCCACTTGGATTCAGGGATGAACTCCGCCACGTAGCGGTGCGTCCGCTGACCCTTCGGGGTACAGGCTGAAAACACCAGCTTGTCCTCGTTCAGATCGCGGAGGATCCCGTTCACGTCATTCTCGCGAACAACGCGTGACCTGATGAAACGGTAGCGGAAGACCCTGCCCTGGGGACTGGTCATGTAGACCGAGTTGCCTTTGCGGAACAAGTCGATCTTATTGAACCAGGCGCCGTGAGTGGTTCGATGGCCAGCGATGGCCACAGTCACACCCATGCCCGGGCGAGTGGGGATTCCGGTGTAGAAACCGGGTCCGTTCGCCAGGTCGGGCAGTTCTGAGGAGCTTTGTACGTCGACATTAATGCCGAGGACATCGCTCTTCAGGGTCCAGCCAGTGGGGGCCGCCGAGGCGGCCCCCACCAGAACCAGCATCGCCAACGCAGCGAGTGCGCCGATGACAAGAAGTCGTCGACTCATCGTCTACGTGGTGGTCGGGGCACTCCTGGGCACCCGGACGACGATGCGCCTGATCACAACCCTGGTCTTGCCCTTCTTGATGATGACGTGCCTCACGACCTTGGTGCGGTACACGACCCGCTCGGGGCCGGGAACCTGCACGTAGATCGTCGGTCCCGACACCGTGTTGGTCACCGTGTTGGTGACCGTGACGCAGCCCAGCGAGGTGCTGAGCTGCAGTGGCTTGGGCAGCCGCCACTCGATCTTCCCGTTGGGGTAGCGCACGGTCGCCGCGACGAGCTCGGCGTACATGCGGCCCTGCGCGCGCTGCATGTAGGGCTGGGTCCAGACGAACTGCTCGCCCGGCTTGAGGGTGAGAGTGGTCGTGGGAACCACCTCCTCGCCGGGCGAGTACTGGCGGCCGTCGATCACGACCCCGTCCTTGCCGAACGCGACGCCGCGGACCGTGATGGTCATGCTCGTGCCGCGGGGCGCCTGGACGACGCCGCTGGTCATGAACACCGTTCCGCCCGGCTGGGCGGTCTGGTCGGTGTTCGGTGTGCAGCCGGCGTCGACGACGCCGTCGTTGGCCGAGAGCGGGGCAGACGCGATGGCCATGGCCGAACCGGCCACGGCAGTCGTGATCAAAATCCTGCGGATGTTGCGGGTCATTCAGATCACCTCATGCAGTAAGGTCCGCAATTGTTGTGAACTAAGGAATGTGAGCTGATTGTAGGGGGTGCGCCGCAAGGCGGCTTTACTCCACCCCTCACGGTTGTTTCTATACTATCATATTATTGCAATAAAGTCAATAAAACATAAGAGATAATTGTATGTTCTAGTAATAAAAAACCGCCCGCTGGCGGCTTACTTTATTTTAATGATAGTGTTACTGCCAGTGCCTTCCCTCTGGAAGGCACTGGCAGTGAGGAGGAAGTTCAGTAGAGCTGGGCCCATCGAAGGGTGAAGCTGTTCTTGCCCAACATGACCCCGGCGCTCAGCGGAGGCGTAATTGACGCCACCATGCGGATGACAGGAGTACGGATCTCGTCGATGGTGGTCCACACCTTCCATTCGGTATAGCTCCTCCGTCTGACCCTGCATAGCAGGTCCTGCTTGACCAGCTTGCAGTTTGCCGGCCTCCTGAGGGAGACTCCTTCAGGCACATGGACATGAAGCGTGCCGAGCGTGGGCGCGATAGTCGTCACGTAGACGAGAGCCGGCTTGCCGACAATGAAACCGTCGGCGGGTGGGCTGAAGTTGATCACCGTCACCGGCTGCGGCGACTTGCCGTTTCCTAGTGCAGGAGCGACTGCCAATGCAAGCGCGAGGCTTGCGAGCCTTGACTTTATCAACCGAATTTCCTTCCGATTCGTGCTCAACCTTCAGGGTGAAGGGAGCGAGGTACATCAATCGGTGAAACACCTTGAGTTCCCACCAATCAAACCGTACCATTTAAACATAAACAGTATAAAAAGTCAATGACTTGTATCTGTAACACCTCTGTTAATGAGATGTTATATGTGCTATAATACCCCTGTTAAGTCATAGTTCCTCACTTAGGTGTGCTGCTAGGCACAGTTGAGGAATGGAACGAATCGTATGGAGGTATACGATGAGTGAATACCGCAAGCTAGTAACAACGCAGCACGCCAAGAGCATTGGCGGCATGGCTGGCTATGCCTGCCAACAGGCAAATGCGGTGAGGAGGTATGATGAGTGGTCACAGTAAATGGTCAACTATAAAACGCCAAAAGGGCGCCAACGATGCTAAACGTGGTGTGCTGTTTACCAAGCTAGGTAATCAGTTAGCGGTAGCTGCTAGAGGTGGCACAGATCCAAATACTAACTCTTCTTTGGCTATGGTTATAGAGAAGGCCCGGGCAGCCAATATGCCCATGAGCAACATAGAGCGCTCAATCCAGCGTGCTGCCGACAAATCTGCTGCTCAGCTGGAAGAAGTCACTTATGAGGGCTATGGCCCCGGAGGCGTGGCTGTGATCGTGGAGTGCGCCACTGATAATAAAAACCGGACCTACCCAGAGGTACGGCTGGCTTTTACTAAAAACGGTGGCAATATGGCCGAGCCGGGCAGCGTGGCCTTCCAGTTTAGCCGCAAGGGGGTAGTACGTGTTAAAGGTGTTGGAGAAGAGTTGCTCCTACAGGTGTTGGATGCTGGAGCCGAAGATGCCGTAGAAGAAGAGGGCGAGATAGTGGTTTACACAGCACCTTCGGATCTTGCCAAAGTGCGGGCTGCTCTTGCTGAAGCTGGTGTAGAAGTTATCGAGTCCGAGTTGACCTTTGTGTCAAATAACACCTTAGAGGTATCAGATAAAGAAACAGCCCGGAAAGTGGTCAACCTTATGAACGCACTGGAAGATTTAGATGATGTTACCTCCACCCACACCAACTTTGATATCAGCGAAGATGTCCAGCTCTAAGATCCGTATTTTGGGGATTGATCCGGGCACGGGGATTTTAGGGTTTGGGGTGATTGACTCGGCAGCGGACGGCAAGGCCACTCTGGTTGACGGTGGGGTGATACGTACACCGGCAAACCAGCTGCTGGATGGGCGGTTGATAGAAATTTACCGGCATCTGGCCAGCGTTATCAGCAAAACCAGACCTACCGTAATGGCTATAGAAAAGCTATTTTTTGCCCAGAATGTCACTACAGCCATGAGTGTTAGCCACGCCAGGGGCGTGGCGATGTTATCCGGCAAACTGGCCGGGCTGGAAATCGCTGAGTATACGCCGCTACAGATAAAACAGGCTTTAACCGGTTACGGGCGGGCTGATAAAAAACAAATGCAAGAAATGGTAAGAGTTATTTTGGGGCTAAAAGAGGTGCCAACCCCTGATGATTGTGCCGATGCCCTGGCTTGCGCAATAACTCACGCCATGACCACCCGATCGTGAGCTCCCTATTTCCAAGGAGGCTCCTTGGAATATCACAGATCGGCAAGATCTTCTTTAAGAGTATCTAGCATACGCTTATTACCCTCGTAGTCTGCAACAAAACTGGCATAGTCATCATCTTCAAATAACTCAAGGATTCGGCCAGGCTTTACCCAACCGGCTTGTTTGTTGCCTAGGTAGTAAGGCAGACTAGACCACTCATAATTTCTGTAATTTGGTGGATTTAGGTGAATATAACGAGAAATATGCTCAAGATAAGCATCCTGATTAATCATAGAAGCTTTGAACCGATCCAAAAAGAGTGGCCCTCTCCGTTTGTACTTTTTATTGAAGTAGCCAGTGTATGAAGTCCCTACTCCTCTTAGGAGTCTCGTCATAGCTTCTGGAGTGTGTTGATAAATAAGGAGGTGAAAATGGCTAGGCATTATACAAAAAGCCAGCAATTCTATTTTAGGACTTAGCCACTCGTACTCTCGCCCCTTATTGTCTTTGACGGGTTGGTCATTAAGGTATCTCTTCAGTAAGTTCAAGAAAACAGCATAATCCTCAGTCTCAACAAAAGGTCGTAACTTATCCAGGCCTTTATTGTAGATATGGTAGAAACTATCGGCGGCATAGATTTTTTCTAAATTTCGACTAGGCATTAATCAATATATTAGTGCATACTCTCCTTATTTCCAAGGAGGCTCCTTGGAAATCGGGGGGAGGTGGGATAATGGGGGGATGATTGCTACGTTGGAAGGGTTGATAACTGAGAAGATCGGTGACACCATTGTTCTTGAGTGTGCCGGGGTAGGTTACGGCTTACTGGTAAGTTTTGAGGATTTTGGTGCGCTTAAAACCGGCGACCCGGCAAAACTTTACGTGTATGAACATATCCGCGATAACGCTCACGACCTGTTTGGTTTCCGTAATCTAGACACCAAGCAGTTGTTTGAGCAGCTACTGAGCGTTAACGGTGTAGGGCCAAAAATGGCACTGGCTATCTTAAGTATCGCTAGTGTTCAGCACGTCCGACAGGCTATCGCGGCCGGCGACACAAAGTTTATCTCTCAGGCTACAGGGGTAGGGAAGAGGGTAGCAGAGCGCGTGGTGGTAGATTTGAAGGATAAAGTTGGCCTGATTGCCAGCGAGGATGCTACCGGATTTTTGACTACCTTTGCTAACCCTGACGACGAAGCCCTGCAGGGGTTAGTGGCTCTAGGCTATTCGGTGCAAGATGCCGCAGAGGCCCTAAAAAAAGTGGAGCCAGACCTGCCGCCTGCCGACCGTATCAAGAAAGCTTTGCAGCTTAACTAACTTCTCTACAATTCTTTCTGTCAATTTTACGTTTGCCCACTACAACAAGCTCATGCTAACCTGGAGTTAAAGGTTCGTAGCTTTTTATTATAAAAATTAACAAGAAAGGTGTGTGATTTGGCTGGACCAGAATCGGGCTCAAATGGTAATGGGAAAAATCACAACGGAGCGCCGGTTAGCGAAACATTAGAAATGTTTCGCTTCGCTGCGGACATGGATGAGTTTACTCCCACCGCAAAAAGGATGCCAATAATCGATGAGGCAGTGAGAAGATTTATGGCGGCTGGCGATGAGTGGTTTGATCCGGTTGGTGTGCTTGAGCGCCAAATGGTCGAAGTTGGGCTTGCTGATCCTTTGCAGGATCTTGCACTACGGGGTTTAGGAAGAACTATTACCGAAGGACGGCGTTCAGCGGTTGAGATCGCTAAGCGTGAGCTAAGCTAGCAATCCCAAAGATTGTATTTTAAGCATAATTGTGTTAGAATATTTATATGTCAGAATACCAAGATTTTGATGATGTTCAGGATGCAGAAGTCGATCGTCTGGTTGACCAAGGCTTTACTTACGGGCAAGCCAAAGAGCGGGTGTATGGTCAGCCTATTGAGCTAGTTCAACCTCAATCAGCAGAATCTACCTTAAGTGCGGATTTTAAGCTCAAAAAGATAAAGCATTCAACCCGAAGCGGCCTGGGTCACCTTGGACTTTTGGCGGCCGACCAAACTGATGAATCTATTAGGGAAGCGGGAAAAATTGAACTCAGTAAAGCAGCTGCAAGATTGATACCACAAGATCCTGAGCTCAATAGACATAGGCAAGAGTTTTTTAATGAGCACCGCGCTAGTGGAACCAGCTGGGATGAATTTATTGGCATTCCTGAAAATTATACTAGAGCTGTAGAGCTGGGCTTGGTTGATACTAATGACACCGCTACACACTCACCCGCTGAAGAACAACCTATTGAATAAAGCACCGTTTTTTGTTTTGGCGCCGATGGACGATGTAACGGACACCGTTTTTCGCCAAATCGTTGCAGATTGTGCCAAGCCGGACTTATTTATAACAGAATTTGTAAACGTAGACGGGCTACAAAGCCCGGGCCGCAAACGGCTGCTGCACAAATTACGTTTTAGTCCTAAAGAGCAGCCCATAATTGCTCAACTGTGGGGCTTAAAGCCAGAAAACTTTTATAAAACTACCAAGGAGCTGGTAGAGATGAGGTTTGCGGGGGTGGACCTAAACATGGGCTGCCCGGTTAAAACGGTCATCAAAAATGGGGCTTGCGCGGCGCTAATAAATAACAGGGAATTAACAGGGGAGATTATCGATGCTACCAGGGCAGGGGCTAAAAAGCACTTCCCTGTTAGTGTTAAAACCCGGGTTGGGTATAGCGACATTGATCTTGGTTGGATAGAATTTTTGCTTTCAAAAAAGCTTGACTTGTTAAGTATTCACGGTCGGACGGCTAAGCAAAAATCTTTGGTTCCGGCTAACTGGGATCTTGTTGGCCAGGTCCGCGAAATGCGCGATGTCCTCTGCCCTTCTACTAAAATCGTTGGCAACGGCGACGTCCATACTCGCCAGCAAGGCTTGGAGCTGGCTAAAAAGCATAAGCTGGACGGCATTATGATTGGCCGCGGGATATTTCATGACCCATTTATTTTTGCCCAAAGTAGCCCGTGGGCAGGTTACACTCCCCAGCAAAAAGTCAATTTATACCGCAAACACGTGGAGCTGTTTGCCAAAACCTGGAAGAATGGCGAGTGTAAAATGGAAACCCTTAATAAGTTTTGCAAAATATATATAAACGGCTTTGATGGAGCGAGTGAAATGCGCGCCCAGCTGATGGCTTGCAAGAGCACCGACGAGTTACTTGAACTATTGAGCAAAACACCAATGCAAGGGATCATATAGATATGACAGGTAATCAAGAGCCCCCCGGTCGTCCAGATCCCAGGTTTCCAAACGTTGTCCATATCAGGCGTCGCTCAGATAGAGTGACACCTGAGCCTGATAGTGGTTACGGCAGATTCCCTGATCCGCCGGAGTGGCCCGAATCGCCAGAAAAACAGGCCGAAATAGTCGGAATGATTAAAAGCTATATGGACGATCTAGATACGAATCAAGGAGTTATAAGCGAGAGGGACAGGTTTGGTGCGGCCCTATATGGCGCCATGGAACTGCTTACGGGTATTGCCGGGGATGTAAACGAAGAGGGCGGTAAGCCGATAGCTATCACGAAACTCCTAGGGCGTGTTGGCATAGGGGACAAAAAAAAGGTACAGGATCCTGGTAGCAAAATTGCCGCATTTGTGGAGCAAGAATTTGGGCCTAATTCTGCTGACCCCAAAGTTGGAACAAAAGCCCGCCACCGATATCTAAAGGCCAAGCGGGCTGCGTATTCTTTGGTAGTGATGCGCGACTGCATAATAGTCATGAGAGATGCCGACGACAATGCATCAATCATCGAAGTCGTTGAAACGATAACCAAAGAGCACCCCTCATTTTTATTTAGTGATGAGTCCGGCGAGTCTAATGCATACTTGGTGGAGCAGGTTGTGCAAGATGTTGTTCAACTGATTGATACTCTGAACCCGCCCAGCACCGCGCAGGATAACGAAGGGTTTATTAATACTCTGATGGAAGAAATTTGTGTGACATCAAGAAAACCTATGCTAATGGATCCAGGATCTCTTGAGAGAATGATGAAAGGTGGTTACGACGAGGAAGCGTGGACTGCATATTTTGACTCAAATCCAACTGGCTCGACTGATGGTCCGCCTAACAATTAAATTCTTATGATATAATATGTATCGAACGTCGGCTTAGCTGACGTTTTTTGGTAGTGCTCCATTAGGATACGACCAACCTAGGAGGTTGGATGAGGTATTCAAGATGGATGGCGGGTGCGGCGATTGCCTTTTGTCTGACAGCTGTGGGCTTTGTGCCCATGAGCGGTCTGGCGACTAGCTCTCAGCCTCCGCCTCCAGCTACGCAGGTTCCGGTGAAAGTTCTTAGGTCCACTCCGGCAATAACTGTCCGGGGTGGGATGGTCTACACCTCACCGAACAACACCCCAATCGCGCCGTGCTTCTTGCCCAAGAGGAGCGTAGTGATGATCAATGGACGAGTTACGGGTGGAAACAACCCCCGGGCACCCAAAGGCACGTTCGTTGTGATGCTGACCAGGCTGGGTCCTGGGCCCAACCCAACCCAGTACGCCCCGTGCGGGGACATGGGCATCTTTGTGCCCAAGCGCTTTCTGCCCAAACGGGCCATCGAGGCCGCGCTGGGCGCTAGGCGCGCACCACTCGGCACCCCTAAAAGGGTGCCTTACGCGGTCGAGACGCAAGTCTCGGCCGCGGTTTCATAGTTATAGACTTTAGTAGCAGTTTTTCGTCCTTTTGGACTCATCAGCATGAAAACACATTCATGGAAACTCTTTCGGCAAGTATGCTGGAATCCATAAAGGACTCGACAATACATACCTACCTTCAGCGGGGAGCTTATAAGCTGCTCACCCGCCGGCCCGTTCTCGCGGGTCTTCATCTGGTCGAAGGTCCAGATTACCTTATTGCGTGCCAACCGTTTAGCGTTCGATACGCCAGACGGTCAGCTTCTCCTTGAAGCCGGTGATGACCTTCATTACCTCCTATGCGGAGTTTATCCGCCGAAACAGGCGCGGATGACCCTCTCAGCCGGTCGGCCGATGAACGACCCGCGGTCGCTTAGGTCCGGATTGACTGGGTCGGTATGGAAGTCCAGCTTCCACCAGTATATTCCGGCCATGTGCCGGGACCTGAACTCCCTACACGCCGTCTCGAACCACCGCACTTGCTGTTGGGTGGCGATGGGCTTGTTGGGGTTGGCTTCCCACGGCGAGTTGTAGAACCCCGCTGTGGCTGGAGCGCCGACTTCATAGAGGACTACTTTGCGGTAGTTCGTACTTCTTGGTGCTCGGTTGAGCCAGTAATCCCAGCCCGCCTTCAGCTGGGACACCTCTGCGGAGTCTGGGGCATTCACCGGGAAGTAGGCGTCAAACCCCAGTAGGCCAACCGGAACCCCGATTCGCTTCTTGGAGTATCGGACCCGATCCCAGTTGGCCGAGTAGGCCAGCCGGCCGGAGTAGACCGTCCGTATCTGACGGACCAGCCAACTCCAGTGACTGTCTCCTTCGAGGGTACTGAACTCCGTTCCGACCACGAAGGTCCCGACACCATCTCGCTGAGCGAGCTGCGCGTACGGCGCAACGGTGTTCCAGTAGCTTCGGAACCATGCAGCCCTGTTGGTCGGAGCCAGCGTTCCTCGCCAGTACCCCTGAGGCACGAGTGCCTGCTCGTCCATGAGCGGACGCAAGGTGACCCGCAGGCCATGCAGCTTGGCTGCACGGACCACAAGATCAAGTCGTTGCGGGGTGGGTGTACCTGGGCCGACACTGACTGTGTTGCTCGTTCCACTCCTTTGGTAGATCGGGAACGAGATCACGATGGCGTTGGCGTTCAGGCCGACGATGTAGTTGAATACTCGCCGGGCCTTTTGCTCCAGTACCACGTCGGAGTTTTGCGTGTCGTCGTACCAGATGACGTTCACGCCGAGCCCGCGCCTGTCGGTCTGCAGACGTTCAGCAACGACCTTGAACGTTGCTGTTGACATGGTTCCTGGTGCGGCACCGGTTTGGTGGGGCGCGCCTGATTGCCCCAACGGGGGCGTGAGCACAAACCACGCACTCATAGCCACCACGCTGGCTAGGAATAGCCCCACCAAGGTGGAGCGCATTAGCTTTCGCACTGTTGCTCCTCCCTCTAGAGAGGCTTGTTGATGACCTCGAAGACCTTATGCCGGCCGACTCCGCAGAAGCGGATCAGCCCCAGCACACCACCAAGACCTTCAACGATGCCAAAGACGTAGAGCAGCGGCAGCATGAGGGGGGCGTGGCAGTAGTAACGGGCCCGTGATGCACCCGAAACACTGAGGTTGATCTTGAGTCCCTCCAGGTACTGCCACAAGACGACGGTGAACACCATGCTCCACCCCGTAACGAAGCCTTGGGCGATAGGCGAGGTGTTTCCAATTCCCAGTAGCTGTGAGGTGAGCCACACCAACCCCACGAACTGAAAGGGGGCCAGAGACCAACAGATGACCGAGTAGGCTAGGGGCAACTTGGTTTTCCATGGGAGGGAGCGCTCGAAGACCAGGCGAAACAATCCCTCGGACCAACGGCGCCGCTGCCGAACAAGGTCGATGACCGTTGCCGGGGAAGCACCGTAGGAGTAGGAGTTGAGCATCCGTGCCCGCCCACGGTGGAGTTTGCAAAACTCGAGAGCGAAATACGCGTCCTCAACGATCGTTTCGGGGAAGTCCCATCCAATCTCCTCTTCGATGTCCCCACGAACCAGCAGATGTTCACCGTGCAAACCGACCATCGGCGTACCCAGCACACCTGTAAAAAGCGTGAACTGAGCGATGTCACCGGCCGGCCGTATGGAGTCTGCCATGCGGCTGAACCACGAGGGTGACAGTTGGTGAGGAAAGGTCAGGATGCCCTGGGCGAGGTAGTATTCTTCGCTGTAGAGCTCAGCGAACTCGGCTATGGAGGCGATGGTGTCGCGCCCCACATGGGTATCGTCGTCAAGGTGGTATACCATGACGTCCTTGGTGTTCTCGCCTTCGCTGCGGCGAAACTCCAGGGCGTACTGGTTGGCTCTGGTTTTGTACTTGGCGCCCAGGGGCGTTCGGTACCCGGAGGGGACAACCACCACCCGGACGAGAGATGTCTCGCCGAGCCAGCTGTAGAGCGGTTCCAGATCGGGCCCTTCGTCGATGACGACATCGACCCGGAAGTCGCTGAGGTTGCGAGGTCCGTGCTCTAGGATCGACCCAATGACCCTTTTCAGGGCATTCAGGTTTCCCGGCTTGCCGAGCGTTGGCAGAACGATAACGACCTTCTTGTCGGTTTGTCCTTCGAAGCTCGATAGGTCGATGGTAGGGCCTCGACGAACTCTGCTCACGAGTACTCCAGCGAGCCCCATGAGCCCGACCGGCAGGTACAAGGTCCATACCACGGTCAGGTAGTAGTTGAATGGCGAGTGGCCTGGGGAGGAAATCTCCAGGCACACTGCCAACGCTGCGGCGTAGATGACGAAGAACGACAAAAGGCTCGTCGTCACTTTCCGCGGCCGCATGGTGCCTGATAGGACCTTTGTGTCGGTGCGCTCCTCGTTTCGTGCGAGTTGCGCTTCACCGACGACCGTCCATGACGGTTCGGTGGTGAGATCGTCCGAAGACAAAGGGGTTACCTCCCCAGTTAGGATTGCCGGGTCAGGGTGTTGCTATTTTTTGTGAAGATTTTTACCGGATTTTCAAGGTGCTACTAAAAAAAGCGCACTGAACGTCACCGCCCAGAGTGCATGAGGGATATTATAATATAAATGTGCGTACTTATCAATTTGAAATAATCCAAATCACGAAACCTAACTAAGTAAAACGCGCCTCTGTTACTCTTGTAGTGGTAAAACAAACAGGAGAAAACAAATGCGCGAATTACAAAAACATCATATCGTAGACATCTACGTATGGGTAGATGACCTAGTCCCAAGACAGCAAAGACCACTCGGTGGCCGCCCGCCAGTTCTCAGAGATAGTGAGCTATTAACTATCCTAATTTGGGATGGCCTGACCGAGCATCATAAGAACCTGAGCGCAATTTACACTTGGATTGAGCGAGAATACGGCGACTACTTTCCGAAGATGCCAAAGTACCAAAATTTCGTTGAGCATTGTCACCGTTTACTACCAGTTTTGGTCTGGTTACTCCAGTCACTGCTTGCACACGACGCGCCACTGCGCTTTGCTGACTCCACTATGCTGCCAGTCTGCAAACCTATCCGGGCTGACCGGCACAAAGTAGCCAAAGGCGTAGCCCAGTTCGGTAAGAACTGGCAGGGCTGGCATTACGGCTTTAAGTTACACACTGCCATTGACCACAACAACAGGTTGGCAGCATTGGTCTTCACGCCTGCCAACGAGCACGACAACCAAGTCATGGAACAGCTCGTGAATGACCAAACCCGTGTGCTAGTTGGTGACAGCCACTATGGTGGTAGCATCATGCGGAAACGACTCTGGAAGAAAGACAAAACCATTGTCATAGCGCCGCCGCATCACACACAAAAGAAGAAAATCGCAGCGGACTGGCAGATGTTACTGCTACACATGCGGCCAAAGATTGAAGCCACCTTTGGAAAGCTCAAGGAACAACACTTCTTGGTCACTTCGTTCCCACGAAGTGTTAGGGGGTACTTCCTGCATTATGTCAGAATATTATTGGGCTACCAGATGGGGATGGTTTCGTGATTCGGGTGAAATAAGAAGTATGCTCATATTTTGTGTGTCGGGCAATAGCTATTCGGGGGTATCTTCCTTGGCAGGTTTCTGGGGTTGGCAAATTCCTGGTGGTGTGTCTTTTCTTGGCAATTTATAAAAAAGTTTGTCTTCAGTTCCGATTATACTTAAAACACACTGGCCCTCACAAAGTTGGCCGTCATTTCCTTCCACACCGCATCGTACTGCGAATTCAGTTCCTTCTCCTTTCGGATTCGTCTGTAGCTGCAGTACATAAGGGCTTCCGTCTGGTCTTGTAAGGGGTATTTCTGACAGAGCCTCTCTTCCCCTACCCATAGCACCGAAGCCGATGGCGATCGCGCATAAGCCTGGTAGTTCGGATGCCTTAGGGGGTAGCTCCAATTTCATCGTGTGCTCCTTGTAGCAGTATGTTTACACCTATAACCTTTAGTGTGCAAGCATAGGCGTTAACGGTGAACTTTTGCGAGAAATCATAGTGTTTGTGTTACTAGACGCACAATGTTGTTTTTATCGCGGTAAATAGCTATGCAAATACCCAAAAAGGGATGAGTATTGATGCTAAATTGTAGTATGGTTTAACGCCGCCTTTTTTAAGTTGCGTTTTATCCTAAAGTACGCGGGGTTTTAAGCCCGCGCACCTAATTGTTTGTTTGGTTTTATTTTAGCACTTTTTGTTTTGGATTTTAGAGAACGATTAGATTCCTGTTTTAGTGTTAAGGATGTATCTGTGAACCCTGTCCACCGATGGAGTAAACGTATGGAGTTGCTCCGTATGCATCGTCGAGACCAAAGTTGTCTCCCCATATCTCGACATAGCCGTTGGAACATTTGGTGTTATTAAAGACTGTACCAAAATCAAGATAAGGTGTTTCTCCATAGTCACCAGACCATTTTACGAGTATTTTGCATGTACCGTAATCCGCAGGATAACCAAACAGTGTGGCGGGACCATTTAACGTATATACTCCCTGCTCCTCACCGGAATTACCGATAGACTTACAACCATACAAATCAGCACGTGTTCCTGTTCCAAGAAGACCGTAAGGATCAGTTACAGTCGTACTACAATCTGTGTCTGCACTTGGATTAGCTGCAAATACGGGCACTGCCATACCACCGACCATTCCGATACTTGCTATTGCGCCAATGATTAACTTTTTATATTTGATTCGTTGGCGTTTTACGCCCGTGAGAATATCGTATCTCATAAGAACACCTCTCCTTAATTGTATTTATATTGTATCACCACAAAATTGACCCTAAAGTAGAATTTGCAGTCTATTGATCATTTTCAAACAGTTAAAATAGCAGCTTTTACCTCTTACAATTCAGCACAAGGCAAGCAAACAAAAACTACAACACTATTAAAGTCAGCGCCCTTTGTAAAGGCGCTGACTACTGTTTGTTTCTCTTAAAGACTTACAAGTTATTTATATTTACGTTGTTGGTAGTGCTGTTTCTGTTTAAGGCGTCTCCGCTGGTGGCATTGCCACCGGTCGTATTGCCATTAACGTGTGCGTTGCCAGTAGTAGCAGTTTGGTGGTTATTGTTATTTATATTTACGTTGTTTATGTTCTTATGTGAGCTGTTCACAAAGGACACACAGTCGCCCTGGTTCTTAAATGGTTTGCCATTGTTATTGGTAAAGTTCTTCCAACCGTTATTCTTGCATTGGTTTTTATCGGTTGGTACATTGACTATTGGGCCCGATTTTAGACTAAGGTTGTCAAACAAGAAACCAAAAGTATTATTCCCAGGAGTTGCTGTCCCTCTTGCCTGGATAATCACGGTTTTAACTATGCGAGGGCTTTGCTCGGCCGCTGCTTCTGTATCAAAGCGGTAGTAATTTTCCCAGCTTGTCCCAGTGTGCACTAGAACTCCGTCAATCCAGACTTTTACCACGTCATTTGATGAACCATCAAGAGTGTCCATAGTGAGCTTTACTGTGTGTGGAATAGCTCTGTTTAGTCCTGTTGCAATTTGTGTCTCCACGAAATTGGCAGGGTTGGTGGTTCCTTGTACATCGTCAAAGAACACATTAATTCCGCTTGCGCCGTCCTCAAAGCGGAGGTAGCTCATCCTGGAGCCATCGCCTCTGTCCGGAGAAACAGAAATATGTAGACCTGGCTGTTGTCCGTCCGGAACGGTTGAAGCGATATCAAACTGCATCTCAAAATGCCCCTGTTTGGTACCTGCTGAAAAGGTGCTGGCGGTTGAAGCTGTTTCGCCAACGGAATTAATCAATGGCTTTGCGAATACCCAGTCACCAAACGAGCCGCTAGTTACTGCATCCGATATTCTAAATGCTTGTGAGCCAAATCCTGGGACTGAAGTACTCACAACACCTTGGTCATAAGTTGGGTTTACCGCATTACTCCACCCATCTTGACCGCTTATACTTCCTACAATGTATGGCGGGTTTTCAAAATCTATATTATTGCTATCTGCGTGAGCCACGATTGGTATGGCTACCGCCAAGCCTAAACTTGTTGTCCCCACAGCTAGAGCCGAAGTTATTAAGTTCGTTTTTGTTTTGAGTCGTTTCACGCCCCTATTAATATCGTGAAAGATCATAAGTGCCCCCCTAGTTAGTCTTTCTATTATATCACCATAATTTTGACCTAATAAAAAATTACAACAATTATGTGTGGATAGTTAAAACTGAAAAATTACCTCTGGTATACTTAAATAGTGCGAAAGGCTTTATATAAATCCTTATTCTTTGTATTGGCAACAATGTTTTTAGTTGCCCTATCAGGTACTAGTGCTTTGGCCGCTAAAACTCCGGCAGGCACACCAAGTACGCTGGGCAATGATATTTCTTGGCCGCAGTGCGGAAAAAAATTGCCCAGCGGGCAAGCCTTTGGAATTGTTGGCGTAAACGGCGGTTTGGCCAATACAACTAATAACTGTCTTAGCGCTCAGTTGCTGTGGGCTAATAAATCTACAGGCATAACCAGCCAGCCTAAGGTTCAACTGTACGTAAACACAGCCAACCCGGGCGGTCTAGGTACGCCTTCGTGGCCTACTAGTAATGTTGACCCAAGCGGGAATGTCGCGCCTAACCCCTATGGAAACTGTGATGGAGCGGATTCGCTGCCCTGTGCTTGGCAGTACGGGTGGAACCGGGCAGTAGAAGATGTGCACATTCGCCTTATACCAGCGGCGCAAACGGCAGGCATGCCAACAAACGCCGCCAACTATCATTGGTGGCTGGATGTAGAGACAGATAATACCTGGAAAACCGGAACGGACGGAATCGCCAGCAACGTAGCAGATCTAGAGGGTATGGTTGCTTATCTAAAAACTACGGTTGGCGCACAAGTTGGTTTGTATTCTACGGCTTACCAATGGGGGCAAATAGCTGGCACTGTAGGCTTGAGCAGTAACTTGAGCGGCCTGGATAGCTGGTTGGCAGGAGCTAGGACTCAATCCTCAGCAAAACGCAACTGTTCATTACCGCCCCTTACCGTTGGCGGCAAGGTTATTCTAACTCAATATGTTTCTGGTTCTTATGACTACGATCACTCGTGCGTATAAGCCCGGGCGGGGCCGGACATCTCGCTCACGCTCAGTTGAGTTTAAAACTTAAGCTACGGCAGCTAGCTTCCTCCAATGAGCCGTATTATTAAATCCATCAAATCGCTCTCCGGGCATAATTAGCTATAGTAGCCAAAATTTGCTAAAAGTTAAATGCTTTAGTAGTGGTTGGCGGCTACGTTTTATTGGCTAATTTTATTTTGTGCCGCTTGTATTCTTTCCAAGTTAACCAGATGACGAAAATGTCAAAAAGGGTTAGCAAAACAAGGCCAATGGAAAATCTATCATTAATTCTGTAAAGCTGATAAGCAACAAATAGCCCGAGTACGACTATCATCGAAGGATATGCCCACAGCCTTTGCTTAAAAAGGGCTGCGATAATAACTATCTTAACTATGCCATGTGAAAGGAGATAAAAAGCAGCAAAGTATCTGCCGCCATTTGTAAAATCGTGGGTGGCTTTTAATATATGGTTCGCAAGAAAATCATGCGGGTCCTGTGATAATTCGTGCTGGGTTAGTGTAGAGGCTATATTGTTTATCTGAACTGGTGTGGTAAACAATACTAATATCCCGCCAATAATTTCTAGTATTGAGTCAGCAGCCTTTATTAGAAGGCTTACATAAAATGTCCGATCAAGGTCAGTAAAGTTTTTAAAATAAATCATCAAAGGTTATGGCTGGATAGAGTGGGTTATGTTGAGTCCATGCAATTATTGTGTGGTGGGAGACACTTGGTCGCAACGGAACCCGTTAAAGGATTACATGATTGATATCTACCAACGAGTTTAAGGGGTAAAAAATCTTTAGCGGATACCCCCACAAACTTGGCTGGGACCGTAGTTGCTAACCGCATCGCCACAATCTATCGAAAAGATGCTCGTATATAACATCTACTGTAAAATACCAAACTAAAGTAATTAAAAGCAGCAATATAATTTGGACCCAAACTTTCATGTACCATGCACGAAGCCATTTAGATTCTAGGTTTTTTCTGTGGAGTAGCCATTTTATGTCCATAACAAGCAGAAAGAAAACTGGCAATAAAATCTCAAGTCCTACGATGCCGGCATCGAGATCACCCGGGCGTCTCCCATAGCAGCTATTAATTCCAATAATTGTTATTAACGACTCAAAAGTTAGCCATATAGCTACAATACCCAATAGGCTTGTAGTTATAATTCTATCAACAATATCTTGACGGGTGGGCTTCATGTAAGTTTTTTTACCCTTGTTTATAAGCAGTATTATGCATAAAAAATAAACACTAATCCATAGTGCTTATGCTTGGTGGGGGTGGTAAACTTCGCTAAAGCTTCGCTTACTGTGCCGCCCTACCGTTATTAAACTTCCTTACCGCTTCTTTAAAATTCGACGAAATGAGCCTTTTACGCAAGAAGGCTTTTCCGGAACTGGACTTTAAGTATCTCTCAAATGCTTCTGCATCGATTAAGCGAAGCGATAGCGAAGTTTAATGGTGGGGGTGGTTGGAATTGAACCAACGACCAATCGGTTATGAGCCGACTGCTCTAACCACTGAGCTACACCCCCGTGATTCAAGTCAAGTATAACAGATGAATACGCTATAATAAGCCCTATGTTTGGCTTTCTTAAACGTTTTTGGAATCACAAGCGGACTAAACAACTAGTCGATATTCGTAGTATCGGTCTATACATTTTTGCCGTAGTTGTGCTGGCTATTAGTTGGAGCGCTGCTAAAACCGTTCAAAATAATTACGAGCTACAAAAACAAATCTCTACGCTTAAACAGCAGAATACGGTGCTGCAGCTAACAAGTAATAATATTTATCTAAACAACAAATATCTCAGTACAAACCAGTATCTGGAGCTATCTGCCCGGCAGAGCCTGGGGTTGGCAGCGCCTGGTGAAAAAGTGCTGCTAATTCCTAATAATGTGGCCATGAAATATGTGGATAAGTCTTTGAGCCCTGCAATTGCAACTGCTGCTAACCAGCAAACAAAGGACGAACGGCCGGGATATGTAAAGAACCTGGAAGATTGGCGGGATTTTTTGCTGGGCCGCAAACTGTTTGACAATTAGGCATTAACAGATTAGAATATTGTTAGAACATCAACTTCCCGGTGCTAGGGAAAAGAGCAGAACCGGTTCGTGTTAACGAATCCCGATTTACTCGGGAAGGTTCGATGAGAAAAACCTTGGTTTGTCTCATTATTGACGCGGGGTAGAGCAGTGGCAGCTCGTGTGGCTCATAACCACAAGGTCGGAGGTTCGAGTCCTCCCCCCGCTACCACGTCAGAATAAACTAAAGAGCTCTGGCTTACCAAAATTAGCTCGGGCTCTTTTTGATAAGCAAATGAGCTCACCGTTATTCTTCCTCTTCTAAGCAAAGTATCCTCACTTTGCTTGGGTAAATGGGTCTTTTTTTGGTCACTAGAGGGCACGGTTCTTCGACCCAGCAGCTTTAGTTGATGAAGGTCGGAGGTTCGGTCATCAAAGCCGTGCGCAGGAACTTGTATCGAGCACGGCTACAGATGTGCGCTGTCCTCCCCCCGCTACCATGAAAAAAGACTCATCTTCTGATGGGTCTTTTTTCATGATGGAGGACCCGAACCTTAGGTTCGGGCGCCAAGGAACTGCGCGCAGAAGCTACCTCTTAGTTTCGAGCACAGCGACTGCACCTGAGCGAAGCGAAATGTCCTTCCCGGTTTATTTTTGCTCATGCTTGCGCATGTTATGCAAATTAGAGATACTCTAATTCATGGGAATTAGAAATAGAATTCGAGAAGCATTGAACACCCAAGACAAAGGCGAAAGGGTGCCAGTGCTTAGACCAGCTCAATGTTTAGGAGAAAGCTGTGTTTACTTCGCTGGACAGGACTGTGAATCAAGACTTGAATTACTTGAGGCCACAGGAAAGTCAGGTGGGAAAGATTTAGGCCCACTTATTGATGAATCGAGCTATGCGCTTTATGGGCATGTGTGCACGGGTGGAAGTGAAAACGTTGTCGTAGGTTTGAGCGCTGAGTCTCCCAATGGGAGCGCAACTCCAATGGAACTCGTCGGCCGAGCGGGACGAGTAGAGGGACAACGTATCGTGCTTACACCTAGAGATTAGGTCCATTGCGAAACTACGTGCTCTACCAAGCATAAGCATTTTAAAGATGCCTAAATTCTAGAACCAAACGCAACCTGCGTTAAGTCTAGCGGTTTATCGGGGTGTTGC
>Ga0066639_10001222_pt1 | contig 22911 bp, 21 predicted proteins | sample CryGeyCG2114_010_2_FD_59504 | JGI IMG/M metagenome (GOLD analysis project Ga0066639, IMG submission 59504) | Groundwater microbial communities from aquifer - Crystal Geyser CG10_big_fil_rev_8/21/14_0.10 | ecosystem: Environmental > Aquatic > Deep subsurface > Groundwater | place: USA: Utah...
GCTTTAAGTTTTTATAAGTTAGCCAAAGTTGCACTCTGCTCTCAAGTGATATAGGAAGATAAAGTAGCCTTGACTCTAATGTTTTATTCGGAGACATTGTCTTATAAAAATTCCTGTCAAGGAAGTGGCTGGCAAATCCTTGACAGGTGACGAGTTGAGCGAGAAATTAGCGGGGTGAATGTCCACAAACGTGACACTTCGAGCTGTTGTCTCCGTTTGTAGCACCACACTTGGCGCAAACCCAACTTCTCATCATTACCAACAGAAAGTGAAACATTTCCATTCCTTTCTTTGAATAACCCAACGTCAATTGGAATATTAGCAAATAATTTCAAATATTTCAAATTATGGGGTTGTACTCTTGTGTCAGAGAGCTAATTATCATATACTATCGGCTAGTAAGTTGTACCTTGACATTTTATTCAATAAGGAGAACTAAAAGTGAAAAAGAACGACGAGATTATTCGTTTGGATGATAGCGAAGAAGAAAATGGTCCTCAACAGTCTGTTCAGATAGGTGGAAAGAAGATGGCTATTGAGGGAAGGAAAAGCGACACTTGCATTATTCACGACACCACGGGCAGCATGGAGGATATTATTTCAGCCATGATCGAACTTTGTGAAGATTTTGTAGACGAGCTTGCTGAACGCGAGCTTAAACCATTTTTTTCTCTTATTGCCTTCGGCGATATCAAACCATCAGGATCCACTGACACGATCGAAGTGGTTATCCATCCGACTGGCAACATTAAGGAAACGAGAAATGGCCTTCGTGATATGCCGTCAAACTGGGGTTACGCTAATGAGGGCGAATCTAGCCTCGAAGCGTTTGAATTAATGTTTGAGCAAATTCGCTTTCGTCCTGCTGCGGTGCGTAGTGTATTGTTCATTACTGATGAGCCTGCACACCAACACAGTGTGACTGCTGAAGAAATTATTGAAGAGCTTGTGGATCGCGAAATAATTGTTTTCGTGATCTCACCAGATATTGACTACTATCGAAAGATGGCTAGTGAAACAGGTGGAACTTGGCGTAATGTTCGCCCCCCAAGCAATATGACTTTAAAAACATACGCTAAGCAATTAGTTTCTGAAATGGCTAAAAAAATCGCTAAAACCGTAGATGAAGTTTATCGTCTTGGTGGAGGCGATGTCACTCGATATTTAGCTCTTAAGCCGCCCGAGGATGACTAAAAATGGAGGTAGAAAATGGCACAGACCTATTACGATGTGCTTGGGGTGTCAAAGAATGCAGAGCTGAAGGAAATCAAGAGAGCCTTTCGAAAATTAGCGAAAGAATGGCACCCAGACACTAGTAAGCACCCTGATGCAGAAGAGAAATTTAAAGTTATCAATGAAGCCTACGAGGTTTTGTCTGATAACGATAAACGTTCTCGTTATGATCGCCAGATTGGATCAACCCCAGGCCCTCAGCGGACAGGCGGTGGGTCTACAAGAACAACGAGGACAACTACTCAGACGGGAAATATTCCAATTGATCTTGATATTGATCCCAGAAGGATTGATATCGACAACGTCTTGACCAACCAGACAATAAATAAAACGATAGAAATCAATGACAGACGCGGCAGGCTTCATAGTATCGATGCATATATAAGGGGTTTTCCTTCTTGGGCCACATTAGAAATCAGGTCAACTCCTGATTTTATTTACCCAATTAGGATTTTACTACGGATATATGCTTCCAATGTTGGTAAGATGTCTTCCGCGGTGGAAATCTATGTGGATGGAGTGCACTACAAAGATGTTCCGATTTCAGTAAATGCTCGTGAAGCTACACCAAAGTTTGTGATCACTACAAAGCTTGATTTCGGAACTATGCTAATTGGAGATAGCAAACAACTGTCTTTTCGGGTACGAAACCGGGGAGACGTTGTCATTGTGAATTCTGTCAAAATCCTTAGACGGAATGCAACTTGGGCGAAGGTTGATTATGACCATAGTACGCTTGACAAGGATATTTTAGTGATCGTTGACACATCAAGTCTCGATCAAGGTGAGTATTCGGGTAAAATCGAATGCAACATATCCTATTCGGGTACCAAACGTGCCAAAGTAAGCGTGCAAATTCATGTTGTGGTGCAAGAGCCGGTAATTGAAATCAGGATAGAACCGAGTGTGCTGCAATATAATGCAGTGAGAACAAGTGAGCAATTGGTGAGAAGTTTTACCATATCCAGCTTAAGAGACCCAATTTTAGATTGGTCTCTCGATTGGAATGGTGAGAAGCCAACTTGGATCTCTAAAGTCGAGATTGAGGATGAAGACACTAACGATTTTCCCAAAAATGTCACTGTTACAGTGAATACTCGTAGCAAGAAAGTCCGAAATCTCGAATCTCTTCTCGTTTTTCATGGCAACGGAAAAGCTTGTGCTTCTATTCCTGTTAGAGCCGAGATGCTTGGGCCCACTCCGAACATTACGTTTGATAGGGGTGAGATTGATTTGGGTACGCGTGAAAAAGGAGGTAAGGTTCGTGGAAATATTCAAATAACCCATGAGGGAGGAGATCCATTTGGTGAGACAGAAGTTTATTCAACTTATAAACCAAGTGGCATGAACATAAAGCTCACACCTCACTACAACGGCAATTGCCTGCGTAGTATTGATTACACCGTTAATCATAGTGGTGAGTATGGTAAATACGAGCCAGCTATTGTTATTAAATACGACGGGACAAAGTACGAAATTCCAATCCATGTCAAGTTTGAGCGCAACATATTTTGGAATTTTGTGGGACCTTTGTTGCTGGCGGCATTCGCTTTGATTATGATTATCGGGGTGTCGTATGATGAAATTCTCCCGAAGTCGATGCCACCAACGGCTGCTCAAGTGTCAGACAAATGGAGTTTGCTTTATAACTCTACTGGCAAAGAGTTGTGGCACAATGTGTCTTGGTCGCCTGATAATGCGAAATTGGCATTTGAATCGAATAACACTTTATATGTCGTTAATAACGATGGTAGTGACCTTAAAAACATGTTGATGAATGCCCAAAACCCGGTTTGGAGCCCTGTCGATGCTAACTACATTGCGTATAATGACCTGGATGGTGCACTTTACATTATGACGATAAGTGATGGAGTATCTTACAAGATTGGCGATTACGGTCTTTATCCAACATGGTCACCAGATGGAACAAAGTTAGCCGCAGTAGTCTATCTGAATGATAAGATTGTCGGTCGTTCAGCAGATAAAGGGTTTGCAATCTTTTTTTACGATGTAAGAGATCTGTTAAACCCTAAAAGTATCAGATATGTTTACGGAAAAAACAAACCGTATGGTTTGATAACCGGGCTAGACTGGTCTCCAGATGGTAACCATATGTTAATGACTGTGAAAAGCGATACAGATCATCAACCTTGGATTTCCTCAATGAATCTAACAACACTGGAGAGTCGTCACTTTGATGTTAAGGGGTGTAATGCCAGATGGGCTCCAAATGGAAACCAAATTGTTTACAATTGGTATCCAGAGGATGCCCCTCATGAAGGTGCCTTTTCCTGTGACGGAGCGGAGCATGTAGTATATCTGAAAGATGCGCGTTCTGGGACGACACCAGGGAGGGTTACGTTACCACACAATCATGCTTGGGGTGCTGTCTACTCGCATGATGGGCACTGGATGGTTTTCTTTGAAGAACTCAATGAATCGGGGAAACACCATCTAATGGCATTGGATGTTAGGTTGTACAGCGAGAGATTTAATGTTGATCTTCTCAAACCTTCCGGTTAAGTTATAGAGCACCTTTGTGATTGGTAAAAGCCAGTTGCACTGAGTGCTCTTTTTTTCTGTCTAAAATTATTGATTTTTGATATAATTCTTTCGCACCTTTTATATAATCACACTCAAGGAGTTTTTAATGAACCAAAAATCTGGCAGAACACCCAAGCCTTTTTCAGAAGTGTCTGATCCTTTGATACAAGCCATGCTGGCTTGTAGATACTCTGAGGGGAATATTGTGTCAGATTTCATCGCATTAGCTATTGTTTTGTTAATCCTAACCATCATAAGGGGGTAGTAATGTATTATTACCATCGTTGCCCACATTGTGGCGGAAGAGAAATCCACACAGTTTGTCAAAAAAATAACGATTATACAATTGAGGCAGTTGGCATAATAACATATCTGTTGACTTGTATCATTTGTCCTATGAGTTCAGACGGATATGTACAATTGTTTGGCCAATTCTTGAGTATTTTAGCTGTGATTCTTACAGCGATTCAGCTTTACTCATGGTTCTTTTCTAAGATTTGGCTCAAAGCAATACTGTTCGCCTTGCTATTTTTCGTTAGTATATTCTGGACGTTTTTTGTGTTCAGTATGTAAGGTCAATAAGCGAAGATGGTTTTATAAAAGAAGCTGTCTTCGCTTTATTATTCTTCACACCTATAGTATAATAATGCATTGCACATTTAGTTTAAGGATATTGAGAATGAGTGACCACAGATTTACCCAACCAGAAAAGTGGGGTAACAACATTAAACCTTTGTGGCGGGTAATTGGACCAGATGGCAGCAGAACTGCTCTATCGGAACACCAAATTCGAGGCCCGCTGCCGAATGACTCTGTCATTGAAAGTACAGAGATTGTAATCACATCTTTGTACGACGGGGAGGATTTGAAATTAGACGGCGTGGTTGTTAAAAGGGTGGCGGAACTTAGATTCCGCTTGATAGTCACAGCCAAAAATCCGTATGTTCATGAACAGAGACGTACAATAGCGATTAACAAAATGCACGGTCTCTAGAGTATGACACTGGGTTGAAATTAGAGTAGGCCCAGTGTTTATTTTTCTTCTATCTCAACTGAAGTTATTTTTACAGGACTCACGGGTTGCGATTCCTCGCCCGATCTACTCATTTGCACCTCTGCTGTCGCAATTTTATCAACCACATCAAGACCGGTTGTCACTTTCCCGAAAATTACATAATCTTTTGGCAATGCATAGTCTTTATGCATGATAAAAAATTGGCTGCCGTTTGTATTTGGACCATGATTTGCCATCGCGATTACTCCCCTTTCGTATTCACCAGTGAATGGCTCATCATCAAATTCATATCCAGGCCCGCCTGAACCAGTGCCTGTTGGATCTCCACCTTGAATCATAAATCCATCTATTACTCTGTGAAAAATTGTGTCGTTATAAAAACCTTCACGAGCCAGCGTTACGAAATTATTAACAGTGATTGGAGTTTCTTTAGCGTTTAATGATATGACAATATCCCCCTCTGTCGTTTTTAGGGTAGCTACGTATTCTTTGTTTTGATCGATTGTAAGTTCTGGCTTTTGCATAGTTTTATTAGGCTCTGTTTCATGCTCTACTTGCGGTTGTGCTGTTACTGTGGGTTCTGGTTTGCTGCTTTCATCATTGAACAAGAAATTAGCTCCCATTACAACTACTATTACTAAAAAAATTGCTATTACAAACTTTTTCATTTGCGCTCCACTTGATACGATATCGGGTGATACAAAAATATCGCAGGAGCATCTTCTAACAAAAAGCGCTGGAAGTCAAGATAAATTTTCTTGCGACTTTCTTGATCTAGTTCAAGTCTTCCATCTTCTAAAAGTTTATCTATGCGTGGATTTTCATAACGGGAAATATTTGTTTCTACTTGAGTTGAATGCCATGTAACGTATTGGTCCGGATCAATTGGAATTTCATAAATTGCTAAAAACGCTTCAAAATCTTGTGGCACAACCGAAACTACATGAACAACCGTATTAACTCCAACCGCTTTCCAATACTCGGAAACTTTTTCTGCAATATCTAGAAGTGTTGGACTGGTCGTTAATTGAACTTCAAAATTTTCTTTAACTTCATCCGGCAAATCTGCCAGCAATTCCTTTGCTCTATCGGGGTCATATTCATAATCTTTTACTTGTGGATTATAAGCCCAAGAAAGTGGGGAAATTGGACTGATTACACGTTCGCCGAAAGTATGCTTGTCAATTGCGTATGATAACGCTTGTCTGATCTTTTTCCCGTCGCTCCCAACTAAAAACCCATTTCCATTTACTGAGGTGTTAAAAAATATAGCAACAAACCGTTGTTTGTTCGTGGTTCTGGAGAGCTTGACTGTATTCCATTCGTCAAAAGGTGTGGGGTTTATTAAATCTTCAATTATATCGATCTGCCCTAATTTGTAGGCCAACTTGGTTCGCTCTTCTGTGGGATAAAAATTAATGATCTTTTTTGAGTCACCATTTGTCAGTGTTAAGCTTTGCACGTAGCTTCCGGCTAAATCGAGCTTCTTAACCTGCCAATCCCCTGTTCCTAAAAGACCTTTTTTAAACGTGGGAGTAGAAACTACCGATGGAAATGGCGCAAAAGCACTTTCAAGCTTAAAAACAAGAGTGTGATCATCGGGGCGCTCTATCTCAACATCTTCAAAATTGTATTGTATTGTCTCCGAAGTTACAGGGGTTTCGTCGTGCCAAAAAATGCCATCCTTTAATTTGAATGTCCAGACCTTTCCTTCGTCATCACTATCCCAACTTTCTGCCAGATTAGGTGTTACTTTGCCATTTTCATCAACAGAGGTTAATCCATCCCCTATCAGCCCTAGTATGTTGTTTGGTAGCTTGTCCAAATGATATCTGCCAGTGATTCCGATAATTTCAGTGTTACTTGAAATAAAGATAGGCAAGATGACATTAAATACAACGAAAACAAGCACACCGATTACAACACCGATAAAAAGTAATGCTTTGAACCGGGAAATAAATGCCAGAATTAGACGCAGATGATATCGAGTTTGTTGCATTAGACAACCACTGCAATTAGGGAAAGTCCAATAAATATAAAGGATAAAACAAATGTTAATTTGAACACCAATCCTTCGAGCCCTCGCCTTGAAAATGAGTTAGATAAACCTCCCCAAACCCTTCCGAAACCGGTACCTTTTACTTGGACCAAAATAGCTACGCTTAGTATTGTCGAACTTACAATTTGTAATATTAAAACTAATTGATTCATAAACAGTGAATATTATACCTCAAGCTCACTTTACTATCCAACCTATTATCATCGTGACCACAGAAATTACGATTGAAAAAGCAATATACGCCATAATTCTATTGTCGAAATTTATTGCAGGAATGGAAAAATATTGATTAACTGTACCTGCGAAATGAAACCCAACAACATTAAATTGTGGCATCGCCAAGTCAACGATATACAGTGTGATAGTGTGTCCAATAAATTTGAATAACCCTAAAGTGGCCAGGGTCAATGGTAGAATTAAAATATTTATTATGGGTTTAATTAGACGAGTAGCAAAGGCGAGACCAATACCTGTAATTACCATTCCAGCGAGTTGATCGGTGAACTCCATACCGGTAGCTATCTGACTTGCAATATAAAGCCCAACAATTTCAATTGCGAAGATCTTAAAAAGCCTCTTCATAAAATCAGTATACTACAAACAATAAATCTATTGCCTGAGTGCTTTGGATATTAATTTGTGATGGTATCGCCTTGCAAATCTATGTGATTCGTTTCTTATTCTTTGTATAAGATTTTTAGCTGGACCAGGTTCCATGGTGTATTCCTTGAAACCATCTTCAACAGGAAAAACAATTGTTTCCAAGCGTTTTGCAATCCCAATTACAGGTATTTCACTTTTTAAAATTTGAACCGCAGCGCTTACTTGTGGTTTTCCGCCATCAACAATTATTAAGTCTGGTTTGCCCCAAGTTTTAAGGTGCTTTATTCGTCTACCTAACACAGATTTCATTGATTCATAATCGTTATTTTTAATTTTTGGATCTACTTTAAAATGTCTGTAATATGTTTTGTCTGCCTCCCCGTTCAAAAAAGAAACCAGAGAAGCCGTTGGGTAAACACCTGCCGTGTGAGCTACGTCATAACATTCAATTCGTTCTAATGAATCGACAATTAAACCATTATTTTTTAAAATATTTATCAATTCTTTCAATTCTTGAAATCTTATATCTTCAATAAGATTGGGATTTTTTAAATATTGTGAAACTGACATTTGTGGAGTTGTAACATAATCAAGTGCATCAATTTTTTTTAAGATTTCATTTGCCTCTTCGAACTTATCTTTTTTAGAATATTCTCGCATCTCTTTTTCAAGAGACTTTCTTACACTTTTAATGTTTCCATTTAAAATGCTTCTCAGTTGTCTAATATTTTTTTTGAATTTTTTCTTTTTTTTAATATCGTTATTATTCACGATTTCCGAAGGACAAGGATTGCATAGACCGATCTGATGCTCCACACAAGCTCTTTTGCCAGGCTTGTGCTTACTGTAAGGAATTATTTTTCTCAGACTCCTTAATATAAACTTAGTGGAAACTCCATTTATAAAAGGTCCCCAAACTTTTTTGAGCTTATATTGATCCAAGTTCGTACGTCTTAAAGTTAAAACTCTTTCAAATTCTTCGTCGGTTATGCCAATATAAACCGGAGTCTTGTCATCCTTTAGTTGGCTATTATATTTGGGCATATATTTTCGCACCAATTTTGCTTCCAGCAATAACGCCTCTATTTCGCTGTTAACATTTATTGTTTTAATGCAATCGGCTCCAGCGACCATCTTTTTGGTTTTATAAATCAGATCGTTATTAAAGTACGAAGACAAACGGCTTTTTAAATTTTTAGCTTTACCAATGTATAAAATGTTGCCTTTTTTATCACAGAAAAAATAAACCCCTGCATTCTCTGGAGCTTTTTTAATTCCTTCTTTTGTGGCTTTAGTTATCATCTCTTTAATCTAATGAAACCTACTTTTTTAATCTTAATTATGATTACTGACACAATAGCTATTATTATAATAAAAATGGCCGAAAGATTGGTAATTATGAGTTGATTTTTGTTTGTTGGTACAGTAGTTGATTTGCTTGAGAAATTTATGTTGATATTCTCTGGAACTTTTGAAGCCATAAATCCATAGGGAACATCAACAGGTACTTCAAATTTTGCATAAGGTGGTATCGAATCAATTTTTTTATTGACGGCCAATTCTCCGTCAAAGTGCACAGTTAAGCTTTCATCATAAATAGCCGTTGGTCCAGGATTTTCGATGATCACTTTTAGGCCAACACCGGAAAATGGTAATTTGTTAGTAACCTCTGCAACTAAATTTATTTCATTGTTGTGAATCTCTGGCAATGAATCGAATCGAACAAAAACGTCTTTCTGTGGGTTTGGTCCTAATTTATATGAACCGGGAGGATAAGGTGTTGCGGCGCTAGTGCCATGAATCACAAAAGTGAAATGTCTTAAATCTAATTTTGAAAAATAATCAGTGCCACCCGTAGTGTTACCCCAAGTTGGATCAACTGGAACCCAAACGTCGTTGTCACGATCCCAATACTCGGGCCAAGAATGGAGAACGTCTGCAACAAGAGATAAAGGCTGAAGCTCGGGGTTTTCTGTGTATGCAAATCCGTTTATTTCGCGCGCAGGAATTCCTTTTGTTCGAGCTAATGCCACAAAAGCATCAGTAAACTCCATACAAATTGCGTTGCTTGGATTCTGAAGTGCTTTCGCTGCTCCAAATCTGTCAACGTTTGGCTCAACACGGTTGTAGTTATAACTAAAATTAGTAACCACATAATTGTAAATGTCGTGTGCGGTGCCAAGTTTATCGGCAATTAGACGGATGTTGGCGTCTCCTGTTTGCCAAAATTCAGTAGCTTCCAGATTTTTGGTTAGATATTCATGAGTTTCGGTTGGATAACGAATAGGATCAGAAAATATTTGCACATATCCACTTACTTTGACATCAACTCTTTCTCGTGGCTTTAAATCAATCTCAGCTATCCAGTTGCCGTCAATATCGACTTTTACATTTTTCGGCTTTGGCCAAATTTCTTTGTAAAACATTTTTTGGTATGAAGTATCTGGAGGAATTGCAATTTCTACTTCTGAATTTCTATTTAAAGGATTTTCCAAGTGATAAATTAAATCGAATGAATAAACTTGGAATTCACCAAAGGCTGCATTGATACCGCTGCCCAAAACATTGTCTTTATCAAAAGAAAAATATTTATTAAGTGCATTTTCAGTTGTTGTTTTGGGTTTTGGTGAGACATAAGCAGTTTCTCCCAAGGCTTGAGGGACTACCAATTCAACGTCATAACTATCAAATGGTATGTCGGTAGGAATTTTCGGCAAAGAAACTTCCCAGACTTCCCCTGTTTCAGTGACGAGTGATTTGTCAGTAAACTCGATTACAAATTCGCGCTCTTTATCAACCCCAGCCAAGACGTCATTGAAAAACACTTCGATTTCAGTAGTTTGATCAATTGAAGTGGTGTTAACTTTCAGTTCACCTGTGTTATCGCTCGCAGTAACGTTTTCAGGACTAACTTCTTGTAATGTTAATTTAAATCCAGGTGCATAAACTTCAGATTTATTGTTAATAATTCTTACGAAGTGGGTTACTTTTGTGTTCCCAGTTTTATCGATTTCATAAGTAGCCCTTACAGAAGTATCAAAATTTTCTCCAGCAAATGCGATTTTTGGAGAAAATAAAAAGAGAATAAAAATAAAGCTAAAAATAATTTTTTTCATGGGCTATTTGAGTATACAAGAGTTGGTCAAAAAAATAATGCCGGAAGCAAAAATTGTCTTCCGGCAAACTCGTTACACTTTAAAAAACTCTTTTAGTCTTTCCAGGTTTTCAAGCACAAACTCATATGGTATTGTTGCTGTCGCCTCGTTTTCCATATCAGCAAGCGAAACCTGGATGTAAGAATCCGTAAAGCCAAGAGTAAAGACAAAAGGCTCTTCACTAGGATCATCGATTACTACAACTGGTCCTCCTTTTCTATTTAGAACTGCACCGTAAAGCTTCAGCAGATCTTCGACCTGAAGACTACTGAACGTCCACATTGTAGAGTTTGTACAATCGTACACAGAAATAGTAGGACAAGGCTTCAATTCAAATTCCATTACCTTACCGTTAGATATACACTTGGAATGGGTTATCAACGTTTGAATCATTTCACACCTCACTTTTCTACGGTCAATCGAATGGCCGTCATTATTTCTTCAAACTCGATCGCTAACAAATACACAGGCATGGGTCGACGAGATCCTCTTCTCTCGAATATCAATACAACTTTATTTTCCAATCTTGAAAGAACGAGAATAAATTCTTGATTACCCGCTATGTTTTGTTGCTTAATATCAACGCTGCCGGTTAGATTTTGAAATTGATCAACACCATCCAGTAAACGCTTAATATCTTCAGCATCGGGAATCCACTGAAATGATCTATCGCACCAATATGGTGAAAGTACAATCTTCTTCGGGCTGATCCGAACTGATAACCCACTAGGTCCTTTGTTGTAGTCTCTTTCGAGAATTACGCTCATTATAGAGTCTCCTTCGCAATTTAAAGTACAAGACAATTATAAATTTAATTTAATTGAAGTCAATTTAGAAGAAAAAATAATGCCGGAAGCAAAAATTACCTCCGGCCTTCGACTTCAATCATTTGGATAGGCGAGCTCTAGAGCAGAGACAATTTCTTCTAGCTCATTCTCGGTTAGAAATATAACCACCCTATCTCTAACATTCTTATAGAAGAGCACTGCAACGCTGCCTCTTAAGAGTGATATGTGAACCCCAAGTTTTCCGGGTTTGATCCTGCCTTCATCTGTATTTACCGGCTTATCAGGATTTTTCAAGAACTCACGAGCTTTGCGTATGAACTTCTCGACATCTCCGTTGTCAGGTTTCCAAGTGAACGTGTCATGATTCTGCTGTTCCGCCTGAAGGGTTGCTGACCCAATCTGGATTTCGACTTTTAAGCTGCATCCTTGGTTTTCGTAGATTTTACTTAATATACTCATTTCTTGCCTCACATGATTAGTTAAGCTGTCGATAACCGAAATTTTACCAAAAATAATGCCGGAAGCAAAATATATCTTCCGGCAAGATATTGGAATTAGGTGAAGAACTTAAATAGTTCACTGATCAAATTCACATACTTATTTTGTGCAAGCTTGATTCGACATTCTTTGTGTTGTGTCTTGTTGTTAATTAGCAATGTATAACTGCTATCGTCATCGCCAGTAGGGTTGAAAGAAATTATCAATTCATCCCCCGAGAGCGCGTCTATAGCAGGAGTTTCACATCCTCCACTCATAAAATGTGCTTGCATTGCGGCCTGTGTAAACAACTTGCCGTCCTCTGGTTTTACAAACCAAGAAAGAACGGAGTCCTTTTTTTCTGTTACCCAAAAAGCAAGTAGTACCACCGAACTTCTAAGGCAACAAGTTAGTTTAATGCCGGCAGATACACACTCAAAATCAACACCTAAAAAGTCGTCCACTTACTACCTCCAATTCACTAAATATCTGTTATAGGATAACATAAAATAGAGATCTAGGCCAACTCTCTAGCCAAAAACTGTCCGGTGTGGGAAGACTTTATTTTTGCAACATCTTTGGGAGTCCCTTTTGCCACAATTTCTCCTCCACCATCGCCGCCTTCCGGGCCCAAGTCAATTACCCAGTCTGCATTTTTAATGACATCCAAATTATGTTCTATTACGACTACTGTATTACCTCTTGATACTAATATTTTTAAAACTTTTATTAATCTCTCTAAATCTGCAAAATGTAAGCCTGTCGTTGGTTCGTCTAAAACATAAATTGTTTTCCCTGTTGCACGTTTACTTAATTCTGATGCCAATTTAATTCTTTGGGCTTCTCCACCTGATAATGTGGTTGCACTTTGTCCAAGCTCTATATATCCCAAGCCAACGTCCTGTAGGGTCTGCAATTTTGAAACAATAGGGCTATAAACATGGAAAAATTCCAATGCTTCAGTTACAGTCATATTTAATACATCCGCTATTGATTTGCCTTTATAAACTACTTCGAGAGTTTGTTGGTTATAACGAGCGCCGTGGCAGACCTCACAATCGACCCAAATATCTGGCATAAATTGCATTTCAATTTTAATTTTTCCTTGTCCTTCACATTCCTCGCAACGCCCACCTTTTACGTTAAAACTAAATCTGCCTTTTTTATAACCCATTGCTTTGGCTTCTCTTGTCCTTGTAAACACATCACGAATCGGATCAAAAACTTTTGTATAAGTTGCAGGGTTACTTCTAGGTGTTCGACCTATTGGAGATTGATCAATTAACACAACCTTATCCAAATTTTCTATACCAACCAGCTCATCGAATTCACCCGGGTCTTCTTTGTGATATCTATTTAATTTTTTCGCGAGCGCATGGTACAGAGTTTCGACGACGAGCGTCGACTTGCCACTACCGGAAACCCCTGTAACAACAACAAACTTACCCAGTGGAATTTCCAAATTAATATTTTTTAAGTTAAATTGATTCGCTCCTTTTAAAATCAATTCACTACTTTTTTCTTCAACATCTAATAGTTTTTGCTGAAAATTCATTTCTCTTTTTCCAGACAGATATTTTCCCGTAATAGAATTTTTATCTTTAATAATTTGTTCTGGAGTTCCAAAGGCAACAATCGTTCCACCATTTTTCCCAGCACCTGGGCCAAAATCGTAAATATAGTCAGATGAACGCATAACATCTTTATCATGTTCTACAACAACAACTGTGTTTCCGATATCACGCATTTTATGAAGTGTATTAATCAACCGTTTATTGTCTCTTGGATGAAGCCCTATTGTTGGCTCGTCGAGTACATATAAAACCCCAGTTAACCCTGATCCAATTTGAGATGCTAATCTAATTCTTTGAGCTTCTCCACCGGCCAGTGTCCCGGCACTTCTTGCAAGTGACAAATAATCCAATCCCACATCAACCAAAAAAGTTAATCTGTTAGTAATTTCTTTAATAATTAATTTTGCAATTTCCTTTTCGCGTTCGGATAATTTCAAATCTTTGCTTAAATTTTTAATCCAATCAAGCATTACAGAAATATTCATACTAGAAACATCGTGAATAGATTTTTTATCAATGGTAATGCTAAGTGCCTCTCTTTTTAATCTTTTACCTTCGCAATCAGGGCATTTCACTTCAGTCATAAAGCGTTCAATTCCAGATCTTATAAAATCAGAATCGGTTTCCTTGTGCCTTCGCTCTAATTCTTTAATAATTCCGCGAAATGGCCAGTAAATGTAAGTCAACTTGCCCTGTTTATTTGTGCCATCAACTTTATATTCATGATCTCCGGTTCCGTTTAAAATTAAATCTATCTTGTCTTGGGGCAATGTTCCCATGGGAATATTTGGGTCAATATCATGCTTTTCACAGACAGTTAAAATAAGTCTAGAAAACCAAGTATCGTGCTCAAATATCGACGAGTATGGAATTATCCCACCTTCTTTTATTGAAATTAATGGAGCCAATAAAAGGTTGGGATTAACTTTAAGCATGTTTCCAATTCCATTACAAGTTTCACAAGCTCCGTGAGGTGAGTTGAATGAAAAGGTTCTTGGCTCTATTTCTGGCAAACTTAGATTGTCTACTGGGCAAGCGAATTTTTCTGAAAACAAATGATCTTCCAATTTTTTAGGAAATTCTGGAATTTCAAAACCTGAATCCAATATTTTTGCTGCAATCACCATTCCTTCTGATAACTTTGAAGCTTGTTCAACTGAATCATTTAAACGCGACTTTAAATTTTTAGTTGCAATCTCGTCTCTAAAATCCTTGTCTTGAACCGAAATTCTATCTACAACAACATCAATACTGTGTTTGTTTGTTTTGAGAAGTACGAAATCATCATCCAGATCTTTAATCTCCCCATCAATTCGAACACGCTTAAAGCCTTTTGATTTAACATTTTCAAAAAGAGAACTGAATTCGCCTTTTCGGTCTTTTACAACGGGAGAAAGTAAAACGTATCTTGCAACTTTGTTATTTTTAGCGTCTTTTTTAAGTTGTTCAAAAATTCCATCGGCGATTTGGGTGACAGATTGGCTAGAAATTTCCCTTCCGCAAATTGGACAGTGTGGATGACCAATTCGGGCGAATAGTAATCTTAAATAATCATAAATTTCGGTCACAGTGCCAACTGTTGATCGGGGGTTGTGAGAAACTGTTTTTTGATCAATTGAAATGGCGGGTGACAATCCCTCAATCAAATCGACATCTGGCTTTCCCATTATCCCCAAAAACTGCCTAGCATAAGTGCTCAAAGATTCGACATAACGCCTTTGTCCTTCGGCATAAATTGTGTCGTAAGCAAGGGAACTTTTTCCACTACCGGAAACACCTGTAAAAACTACAAGTTTGTTTTTTGGAATATCAGCATCTATATTCTTAAGGTTATGCTGCCTGGCACCTCTAATTTTTATGTAATCTTTTTCCATTGCACCAAAAACCGCCAGCGGATGAGCCCGTGGCACACCATTATACACGATTAACTAGTGTATTGCCTGCAAGCTATTCTATGCAGCAGACAAAACATTTTTAATGTATCAATACATTTACATAGTTATTCATATAGGTTTTTAATTTAGTTATACAAGGTGATATAATTCCCATTAATCGGCACATTTTAGGAGGTTAATAATGAGGATTGTTCAGTCGGTATTGGCAATAATTTCACGGATTGGGATTCTAGCATTGGTGGTATTCGTAGTGATGATTGTCACACAAGAATCCCCTTACTATCAAAACGTTCTGATGCGAATCTTTTTGTTGTTGATGTCTATGGGATTGGGGTATCTTATCCAAGAGATGCTCTTCAGATATCCGATCAAGGAAGATATCAAGAATCTACGCGAAAAACCAGATTATAAATATAGCTGGGACGATATCGAAACAGAAAAACTGGACAGATAAATCTACTGCAGAGCCAAAGGAATTTGCCCCACCTTTGGCTTTTTTAATTTTTGAAGTGAAGATCTACTTTTTTCTTCAGTTCATCAAATTCTTTTCTACTTGGAGTGTCGTGTTTTAAATTGCTAATTTGTCTTTTTATCTGAGTAAGCTCGTTATCAATGTTCTCGAATCTATCATTTATTTTTTTACCAAATTCTTTAAATAGGCCATCCATTCCTGTCAAAATCGCATCAACGGCTTGATCTAGTTTTTCTTCAGTTACAAATTTCTTGGACACAAATCATATTATCATATTTCTAATTCTTTAATTTTATCTCTAACCTGAATCGCCAACTCGAAATTTAAATCATTCGCGGCTAAGCGCATTTCAGTTTTTAATCTCTTGGTTAATTTCTTTTTATCCATTGGCGTTAATGCTTCAAGATCAATATCTGGTAAAGTGTAGAAACTTTTTTCAAGCTGGCCAAATAACCCTCTCTTTTTTGAGTCATCTTCGTCACGATCTATGAGTTTTTCTCTGATTGGTTTGTTAATTGCTGTAGGTGTAATTCCAAGCTTTTTATTCATTGCCAATTGATATTTACGCCTGCGTCGCACTTCGCTCAACGCTCTATCCATAGAGCCGGTGATCTTGTCAGCATACATAATGACATGCCCTTCAATATGCCTTGCAGCACGACCCATTGTTTGAATTAGTGTTGTATCACTTCTTAAAAACCCTTCTTTATCGGCGTCTAAAATAGCAACCAATGAAACTTCTGGAAGATCCAATCCTTCACGAAGTAAATTAATTCCAACCAAAGCATCGTATTCGCCTCTTCTTAAATTGTCCAAAATATCAGTTCTGTCCAATGTCGCGACATCACTATGGATATAATGGACGCGAAGTCCTTGTTCTTTTAGATATTCGCTTAAATCTTCAGCAGTTCGTTTGGTTAAAGTAGTAATTAAAGATCGCTCTCCTTTTTCTGCTCTGATTTTTACTTCTTTCATACAATCTGCAACTTGAGTCTTTGTGGGCCTAATATCTACTTCGGGATCCGGAATTCCGGTTGGTCTTAAAAGCATTTCTGTAGTCTCTCCTTTTGCCATTGATAATTCCCAATCGTTTGGTGTTGCACTTGTGGCGATAAAATTTGGAATTCTTCTCATAAACTCATCAAATTTTAGAGGACGGTTGTCAAAAGAAGCTGGCAAACGAAATCCATATTCTACTAACGTTTCCTTTCGGGCCTGATCACCTGCATACATTCCTCGAACTTGAGGGAAAGTAATATGGCTTTCGTCAACTATCACAAGCCAGCGATCGCCATAAGCTTCATTAAAATATTCCAACAAACTGTTCGGAGGGTCCCCAGGATTTCTTCCATCAAAATATCTTGAATAATTTTCAATTCCTTTTACGTAGCCTACTTCACGAAGCATCTCAAGCTCATAACTTACCTTTTGTTTTATTCTATGGGCTTCCAATTCCTTGCCTTTACTTTTAAAATATTTAACTCTCTCATCGCGATCGTGTTCGATTTGTTTAAACACAGCTTCATTATCAGTTGGATCGGCAATGTAATGTTTTGATGGATAAAGCGTAAAGGTTCCTTGATAATCTCCATCTATTAATTTACCCGTCAATGGATCGTTAAGAGTAATTTTTGTAATCATGTTTCCTGTTAACTCGATTTGAACTCCGTGATCTAAATAAGCCGGAAAAATTTCAATCAAGTCTCCTTTCACTCGAAATGTTCCCCTGTGAAATCCAAAATCTCCCCGTTCATATTGTAAATCCAGCAAACGATCGATGATTTGCTCTCGAGTAATACGCATTTTAGTTCCGAATTCAAAACTGAATTTTCTATATTCTCTTGGAGAGCCAATGTTATAAATACAAGAAACCGAAGCTACAACTAAAACATCGCTTCTAGTTAAAATATTTGCAGTGGATTCAAGCCTAAGCTTGTCTATTAATTCGTTAACATCTGCGTCTTTTTCGATGTAAGTATCGGTTGAGGGAATATAAGCTTCTGGTTGATAGTAATCATAGTAGGAGACAAAATAACTAACTGCATTGGTTGGGAAAAAATCTCTATATTCTTGATAAAGCTGAGCGGCAAGTGTTTTGTTATGAGAAATTACAAGCGTTGGGATATTTAATTTTGCGACTAAATTAGCAACAGCAAAAGTTTTTCCAGAACCTGTTACACCCAAAAGTACTTGATATTTTTCACCTTTTTCATATTTTTCAATTAATTCATCAACAACCCTCTCCTGTTCAGGAGTTAATTTGTATGAAGATTCGAGTTTGAATTTTTGCATAACATACCATTTTACACTATCCAAACTTTTACCGAAAGTGTATAATCTTTTAAAGTACATTAAGAGAACGGGGATAACCATGATTTTGTCGGAAAGGTTGCGAGAAGAGATAGACAAGATAAAACCGGAAAAACGTGAGCTCACAGTGGAGGAGTCTCGTGAATTACATTTAGCAACCTGTGAAAAATGGAAGATCGTAAGTTGGGAATATGCATTTTCGAGTGAAGATAATGCTATCAGTTACGATTATAGTGGTGAAGGAGAAAGTAGTAGGTGGGAAAATATAATCCTGCTACCCTTGTACATAACATGGGAATTGCTTTCAATCGATGGTGCAAACGCATCGTTTGCTGCTAGACTGCAACACTCAGGAAGAACATCGGACTATCAACCTAGAGATTTTTGGATGCAGGAACTAAGGAAAGTGTTTAACTCACAACCGATGATCTTGGCCCTACCGGAAACAACTGTCGAAATTCCGCACCCCACGTGGCTTGCGGACAAGCTTAATGAGCCTGCTCTATTTCTTGCTTCCGAAGCCGCAGATTATGTTGCGAGATACAGAAAGGTTCTCGAGTCACTCCCTGTTTTAGTTTAATTTTAGGCATATGTTATTTGGACCTGTGAGAACTGACATCACAGGTCTTTTTTTGTTTTTATAGGATAAGAATGGTAACATTTCACCACTCGTTAACAATTTAGTGGAGTATTGAAAATGCAAAAGCATTTAGGTGGTTTATCGATCAAGCAAATCGGAGTTTCACGATTCAGGCCACAAAACCCGTTTCTGAACTTGCGGCATAATTACAATTTTTGTAGTTTGGATGAGTTAGCAAAAGTTTGTGGAATGACAATTCCAGAGCTTCTTCAACGTTATGGTCATCTTTCTGAAACTGAAGGGGCAATGGAAATAATTTACACCAACGAATTTGATGAAACGTTTGTCGTTGAAAGCATGGAGATAGGTAAAATCTCAGATGAAGTAAGTCGATACCCCAAATGTCGTTATTACTGTCCTGAGAAATTTGCGCTGTACGTTCAGAATGTGCACTTTAATCTTGAGGAACTCGCAGAGGAAATTGATTTAATGTTGACCATCAGAGCTGCAATCGGCTCTATCAAAACTGATGCGGTGTTTCAGAAAAAACTTGAACGAGCTGAATACTATACGGCGTGGATCTTTATTTCCGAATTACAACGGGCAATCGAGGAAACCGGGTTGGCTTTCGAATTGAACGTCGAACACAGCTCAGGTTCGCAAATTTGGAAAATCGAAGCCTATTATCGCTTTTCGTAAACACAAAAAGGGACAGGTTTTTAAAAAACTTGTCCCAAGTTTTTTCATTTTACCCCTTGACACGTTCCGGGTTTTATTTGTATATTCTTATAAATCGAAGATAACCCAAATATGGCACCGGTAATTTACAGAAGACAAAGACAAATTTTAGATTTTATAACGCAGTATATTCAATCGAATGGATCTGCTCCTACTCTCAGGCAAATTGCAGATGCAATTGGTGTCTCTTCCCTTGCCACGGTTCATGAACATCTAAGCACTCTTGAAGAGAAAGATCTAATTAAAAGAAAAGCTGGTAGATCTAGATCTATTGAGTTGGTTGAAAAAGAATTCGATTTTACAAAAAACAACGCGGTCGAAGTACCAATTTTAGGCTATATTGCAGCAGGTTCACCTATTGAGCCTATGACTGATCCAAATGCCACTTTAGATATATCTCCGTCATTTATTTCTGGTAAAAAGCGAGTTTATGTTCTGCAAGTCCGAGGAGAATCAATGATAGATGAACAAATTCGAGATGGTGACAATGTTGTGGTTGAGGAAACTGACAACGTACGCGATGGCCAGATTGTAGTTGCACTACTTGATAATGGCATGGCAACTTTAAAAAGATTCTACAAAGAAGCCACAAGAATCAGGCTTGAACCAGCAAACTCCACAATGAGCCCTATGTTTGTCAAAAATGTAAAGATCCAAGGTAGGGTTGTTGGTCTAATCAGGAGGTACGGAAGTTAAGTAAATTTCTCCCAATCATAGAAGACGGAGCATGCAAACCCAACAAACCAAGTACTGTTGGTGCAACATCTGCTAAAACTCCTTGGGGAAAGTTTATGTGTATCCCCATAAATTCCTTTGAAATTGCAATAAATGGCACTGGATGGTCACTGTGATCTGTATCGGGTTGCCCTGACTGATCGTCTATCATTTCTTCAACATTTCCGTGATCCGCAGTGATTAAAAGTGTCCCGCCCTTAGCGATAACCAGATCGTATAATTTACTCAGCTCCTTATCAACTGACTCACACGCTGTAATCGCAGCCGAAATATTGCCAGTATGCCCTACCATATCGGGATTGGGGTAATTTATAAGAACAAATGAATAGTCGTTAGAATTCACCCTTTCAATCACACGATCTGTTAATTCTTGGCAAGACATTTCTGGTTTTAAATCATAAGTTTTAACATCTGGCGATGGAACAATTAGGCGATCCTCGTTTGGGTATGGTTTTTCTCGTTGGCCATTAAAATAAAATGTTACAAATCTTTCTTTTTCGGTTTCAGTGGCCCGAAGTTGTGACAATCCACCCTCAGCTATGACAGCACCCAATGGCATTCCAACAATTTCGGGTGGAAATGCAGGCTTTGCGCCAGACTCCACTAAGATTTTACTGTACTCAGTCATCGTGCAAAAATACAGATTTTCTAGCTTCTTACCGCGATCAAACACTTGACCAGAGCTTGGTTCCGGACTTTTTTTGTAATCAAAAATAAAAGGATCATGCTCCCAAACATTTTCAGCAGTAGATAAATCATCCATTAAAAAGGCTCGGGTAAGCTGACGAGGACGGTCGATTCTAAAATTAAAAAAAATTACTGCGTCATTATCTTTTATCAAGCTAATTGGCTGCCCTTGTGAATTTGAAATAATACTAGGTTCGATAAACTCGTCACTGCGGCCCTGATCATAAGAATTTTTTATTGCTTCTTCAGCAGATTTAACAAGATGACCGTCTCCGCGTGTTAATGCTTTGTAAGCTCTCGCAGTGCGTTCCCATCTTTTATCGCGATCCATTGCCCAATAGCGTCCCATCACTGTTGCAATCTGTCCAACGCCCTCTTTTTTAATTAAGTTATTTATGTGATCAATATACGTTAAGGCCGCTTTTGGTGGAGAATCTCGGCCATCCGTGAAGGCATGAATAAAAACCCTGTTAAAGCCCTGAGCCGCTGCCATTCTGATAAGCGCGAACAAATGTTCAAGGTTGGAGTGAACCCCACCAGCACCAACCAGTCCCATTAAATGTAGATTAGAATTATTGGATTTTGCGTGCTGAATTGCGTTCAATAAAATGTGATTGCTCGCAAATGATCCATCTGCGACTGCCATGTTAATACGAGCGAGATCTTGATAAATTATTCTGCCCGCACCCAGATTTAAATGGCCAGTTTCTGTGTTTCCCACTTCGCCTCTCGGTAGACCGACAGATTCGCCGGATGCCCCAAGCCTTGTATTCGGAAATGTAGACATAAACTTATCCATGTTTGGAGTGCTCGCTAGGCTGATTGCATTTCCTGGTCCGTCGGGAGCAAGACCCCATCCATCTAATACAACCAACATTACGAACTTTCTATTTTCCTGAGGCATGATATGCGAACTCGAGTTCTATGGAGCTTAACCGATTGTACTTGGCAACTCTTTCACCTCTTGCGGGTGCACCAAACTTTACATAATCGGCTCCAATTCCAACTGCAAAGTCAGCAATTAAAGCATCATTTGTTTCACCTGATCTGTGCGAAGCAACAATTCTCCACCCTGCGTCGTGAGACATTTTAACCACATCTAAAGTTTCGGAAATTGTTCCTATCTGATTTGGTTTAATCAAGATTCCATTGCAAGCTCCTTCTTGTTTTGCTTTTTCAACTCGTTTTGGGTTTGTAACAAGCAAATCATCACCTACTATAGTAATATTTTCCCCGAGTGCTTGGGTTAATCGCTTCCAGCCACCCCACGAATCTTCATGTAGTGGATCTTCCAGGATAGCCAAGTGATAACTATTATTTAATTCTTTATAATATTCGATCATAACATCTTCACTAAGGGGTGCGGATTTGTCGCGAATTGTATAAGCTCCATCCTTAAAGAAAGTATTAGCAGCAACGTCCAAACCCAAAAATACATCTCGGCCGATTTGATAATTACTTAAACGGACAGCTTCAACTAAAATTTCTAATGCATCTGCGTTTGTAAATAAATTTGGGGCGTAGCCTCCTTCATCGCCGACCGAGTGAATAGCACCTCGCCGAGCCAAGTTTTTTCCAATCTCTAAGTATATTTCGACACCAATCCTTAGTCCTTCTCCGAATGGCTTATTCGATGCAGGAATCACAAAAAATTCCTGAAAATCAAGGTTCCCTGCTCCATGAAGTCCACCATTAATCATGTTAAACAGGGGTGTTGGCAATTTAGAAGGCCTATTAATTCCTTTTGCTTGTGACAATTTTTGAATCCAAGCGTGAAGCGACATCCCGGCAGCCATTGCTCCTGCCTTTAATACTGCTTGCGAAACCGCAAGAATACTGTTTGCACCAAGCTGTGATTTTTTTTCGGTACCATCCATCTCGATCATTTTTTGATCAACCAACTGTTGATTCATTGGGTCGATACCAGCTGCGACCAAAGCAGGACCAATTTTTTGATTGATATTTTCAACGGCCTTCAAAACACCTTTTCCGTGATAACGTGTTTCGTCACCATCTCTTAACTCAAGCGCTTCATAAGTACCAGTT
>Ga0066639_10001227_pt1 | contig 22870 bp, 21 predicted proteins | sample CryGeyCG2114_010_2_FD_59504 | JGI IMG/M metagenome (GOLD analysis project Ga0066639, IMG submission 59504) | Groundwater microbial communities from aquifer - Crystal Geyser CG10_big_fil_rev_8/21/14_0.10 | ecosystem: Environmental > Aquatic > Deep subsurface > Groundwater | place: USA: Utah...
GGAATGAATCAATTGTATAAAGTTCCAACAACGAATTCAAGACGTCTTGAGATACCCTTGTGCCGTCAAGTTCTATCCAATACCCGTTTCCTTCGACTGGCTCGTCGTAAACTGGAAATAATTCGGATTCTGATTTCGAAATTACATAGTTGTATAGCAAAGTTGTGATTATATTATAATTTATGGAATCCTGCCGATTAAGGTTATCGTACTGCTTGGTTAAGGTGTTAAGCGATAAAGTAGGTCGAATATCCAATATTTTCGTGGACTCGAAAAGATTTTTACAGAAGCCGATATCTAGCGATCCCAACCATGTAAAATAACTTCGAGCAACCGTGCGTTTGAAATTTTCATACCCGGAATCTGCCAGTTGTAAAATATGTTGACGGTTTAAATAGTTCCAATAGTTAGACAATTCAGTTAAATCTTGCGAATCTGAAAAATAATCAATCATTGCGACAAGCTCTGGATCAAGTATTTTGCTTTCTTTGCACTCACGCCACCAGGCTTTAAAGTCGACAGCCCTAATCTTTTCTTTTCTTAAAATACTTCGTCTTCGACCCTCTTGATACAATTGGTCAAGTACTGAGGGTATTAAGGGCTTAAGAATCTGTTTGGTTTGGTTGATCATTAGCGATATTAATCACAACCGGATGGGGCTTTAAATACCAAATAAAAATAGCATCTCTTTGTGGTTCATTCTCCCCCAAATTGCCATAACGATTGTCGTAAGAGGTGAATTGTAAATATTGTTATTCAGATCCAGGCGGATTCCGCCAATTGCAATCGTCGTGATGAGTTCGGATTTGTCCAAGGGGTTTTCTAGATTCCTAAAACCTGACTAAATTGATTTTTATTTTTGGTAGTAGTGAATCTTGGGGGTCTGAATGAATCTACCTTCCTAAATGTTATATAGAAGCACAATGACTTATTCGTGAATTTAAGATTTTCTGTTATCAAGGAAACCAAACCTTTGATTTGTAGGGGAGTTTAACTTGAAAATAGGTATATTATCGCGCGGTTCAAAATTGTATTCGACGCGTCGACTGGTTGAGGCGGCGGTGATCCGCGGTCACGAGGCCACAGTTGTGGATACACTCAAGTGCTACATGAATATCGCATCCCATAAGCCAAGAGTACATTATAATGAGAGGGTATTGGATTTTGATGCAATTATCCCACGAATTGGTGCGTCGGTTACTTTTTACGGTACTGCGGTGGCGCGGCAGTTTGAAATGGGTGGGACTTATTCCGTGAATGAGTCTGTTGCGATTTCACGTTCGCGAGATAAGCTTAGGGCGCTACAGTTGCTTTCCAAAAAGGGGATCGGACTTCCGGTAACAGCGTTTGGTCACTCCACTGGTCAAACGCTGGAGTTGATAAAGCTTGTTGGAGGCGCACCTTTGATTGTAAAGCTCCTAGAGGGAACACAGGGTAAAGGCGTAGTTCTGGCCGAAAATCAAAAAGCAGCGGAAAGTGTTATTGATGCTTTTCGCGAGATGAAAGCGCATTTTTTGATTCAAGAATTTATTAAAGAAGCAGGGGGTTCGGACGTGCGTTGTTTGGTTGTCGGCGACAAAGTAGTCGCATCCATGAAACGAACTGGAAGAGAGGGTGAATTTCGCTCTAATCTTCATCGCGGTGGCGTCGCAGAGGTGATTAAAATTACTCCTCAAGAAAGAAGCACGGCCGTGCGTGCCGCAAATATAATGGGATTAAACGTTTGTGGAGTTGATTTACTTCGGTCGAATCATGGACCAGTTGTAATGGAGGTAAACTCCTCTCCGGGTCTTGAGGGAATAGAAAAAGCTACAAAAAAAGATGTGGCTGGAATGATTATTGAGTTCATTGAAAAAAATGCCAAACGAGGAAAAACAAAAACACAGGGCGCTGGGTAACGACAGGATTTAAACCTGGATTTTTTCTAAATAATAATAATACTATCAAATGGAAGCGTAAATTTAATTCTGGAACTGTCGATGCAAGATGTAGTTTTAATTTTTGATATGGCCCCTACGGCGAGTGCCATGCTATTCATGCCAACAAGCTCATCACACCACGCTAAATCTTGAGCTAGAGAGTTTGAACAAGAAATTTCAAAAGTAAAACCCGAATAATCATTCGCTACTAGATTAATTAATGCGTCAATCTTCCGTTGTGTTTCGGCAGGGTGTTTTCGTAGCCGGATTGTAACTGGTTTGTTGATAAAAATGCCTCGAATGGTCTCCAAATATTTTATTAAAGAATGATATTCAACCGAATTTTCGAGAGGTATTTCAGGGGTTTCAGACTCAAGTATTGCTTCACACGCGTAGAGTATTTTATGTCCAGACCTTAATTCTGAAGTTAATGATTTAATTCGGACAATATCATTTTTAATTTCTTCAAAATAGGCATTTGGAATTAGTCGATGTTTAACTTCTGGAATCTCGCGTTTTGCGATTTCGAAAGCGTATTCGTCTGCTAGAATGAGTTCGTCAGGAAAATATTCAATCCCATCAAGCATAAAGCGTTTTCGGTAGTTGCACCAATGATCGAGAAACGTATGGCTTCTTGCTTTTTTTTCATTAGAGAGTTTAAGGGCGATTTTTTCAAGGTCAGTTTGCCAACTAGTCGTCGTGTAAATATGGTCAGCTGCTTTTATGGACGATAGGTGATTTCGATTGGAATTTGTTTGCAATAAATTTCGCCGCTTAAAAATCGATACGGCGGGCCCCTCTAGAATGTAGTGTGTGATGGCGAGATATGGCTGAGTAGCTATCCATGCAGCCAAAACTTCGGATCCTCCAGCATCATGTGCGACTATCCAAATAGCCATACTAGGAATTCCGTTAGCATATTAGGCCAAAACCTCCGAAAAGGCGTCGTTTAGTCGATCACTAGTTATTTTTTTCGTTGATGTATTTCGTGAATTGTATTCATGAACAAAAAATTGTTTCCTTTTGCTTTCAATAAACCAAGTAAATCGATTCTTTATTATTTCAGCACGTTCATCAGTTAGGCTATCGAGAAAACAATCAAAAGCCTTATATGAGTTGATTCCATTTAGGCCGATTTGGGCGACCGCATCGTTGAATGAAGGATATACTAAATCGTCAACGTATCTAACATAATGGTACAAGTAATAATATTCATATACTTTGTCCGGATTAATTTTTAGTTCAATTTTGGGTAGTTCTTTTACTATTTCACAGTACTCATCTTTCGTTTTAGCATGTAAATTAAAATCGTATGCGATATGTGGATTGTTAATGCTGGTTACGACAGTCAAACCAAGAAGTGGTAGCTCATGTCCGACCGTTCCGTATGCAGTAAGAACCGCATTCAGCCCTTCTTTTTTGAGCTTATGAAATGAAGTTGTAGCTGGAACTAGTCTAAGTTTTGGATATTGTTTAATGAATTTATGAATGACCTCGATATTTCCCGGTAAAAATTCCGGGTGGGTTTTAATGTACCAGTCATAATCAGTTTCCTCTGAAAGTACACCCAATGTTTCAAACCAATCACTAAAATCATCAAACGGTAGTCCACCATAAGCGTGTGGATTGTCGAAAAAGCAATGAGCCGCGATCAACACTTTGAATCTATCTGATTTTATCAAAACCGGAATATTAGAATTCTTACTGTTAAAGGCACTCCCAACTTGGTATATGTTGTCAACACCCACTTCGCCTGATAGTCTTCGTTCGAGTTGAGCTTGCGCTAATTTTTTACCGGCCTCCTGTTCTTTTCGAGAAAGTGTCTTAAATATTTCAGGAAATGATTCAAAATCCGGAGCTATGAGTTTATTATCCGGCTTTTGAAGATACAAAAGCGTCGGTTGGGCAGCGTACACTGGAATATCAAGAATTTTTGCAATTTCACAGATAATTCCGTATTGATAAATTCCATGGGATAAGACAACTGCAGTTATGTTATTTTTTTTAAAATAATCTAACCAAATAACAAAGCTCTTTAGGCAGAGTTCGATATAGTTCCGTTGTTTAGTATCGAGTACGTCTATTGTTGGAACAGACAGTGCTCTTAATACGGATTCATATATAGGTTCCCCTATTTGGAAATCGTTCCACTTGAAATTTCTCAAATCCGACCTTGATTTAACTTTTGACCAAAAATAGTGGCAAATTACTTTATGTTGGTCGCGCTGGTTTTCATTCATTCGACTTACGTTTAGATGGCCCCTACAATTAAATGACCAATAAACAAAGGCTGTTTTAAAATATCGAATTAAGAATAAGGTTTTATTTTTTTTGCTCGAACTAAAACTAACTAACGAAGCATTCAAATGGTCTGCAAGTACATTGGAGAAAAACCCTAACGATAAAGTCAAATGGCTATTATTAAAAAACTCCACTAGAATTTTGTTTTTCTGCTTGGTTGGTCGAGTGTTTCGAAAAAAACGGCGACAAAACGCCGCAAAACGCCAGGTTGATTTTAATTCTGAAAAGTTAAATATATTAGACAATCGCATTGAAGTGTTCGTTAGTCCTCCGCTGGTCCTATAATATGCGGGTTTATACGTAATGAGCCTTGGTGTCTATTTTTTATTAAAAAAAACCGGCCCAAAATTTGGGCCGGTTTCGTTGGTAATCAATTTAATTTAATAGAAATTAATTACATTCCTTCCGAGAAGGTTTCGACATCAAGACTTTCAAGAATTGAGCTGTCATCTTCAGGTGTATTGGCAGTGCACTTTTCCGTGCCTTTCGCGAAACCCTTTCGGAATCCGCGTCGAAACAATAATGGAAATCCTGCTGCTTTCAAGTGAGCTTCAGCCATATCGACATCTATTTTTTCGCCTTTTTTTGCCGCCATGCATGCTAATTTGAACCCTTTCATGCCTCCATGGAATGCCGGCTTAAATTCAGTGACAATATGAAATACCTTCATGGCCGTCATTTTGAATGTATGTTGGTACATTTCTGGGTATTCTGCATCGCGAAGGTACCCTTCGAAATGTTCCATGGGTTTGCCTTCGAATGGAGCTAGAGCCAATATTGCTCCTAGTTTTTTTCCATCCATCATTCCTAGCTTACTGGCAATACCGTGATGGGGGTTATTCCCGCCGTGGCCGCCGCCATGATCGTCAGACCAGGCTGGCGAGTTCATTCCAAATCCAATAAATAGTGCAATTACAATAGGTTTCATACTTTCCCCTTTGGTTGGTTTCATCTAGAAACAGTCTAGCAGTGGGTAAAATTTTGCAACCTATATAATTCGGCCGAACGCGTTAAGTCTTTTGTTAGGCTTAATTTTGGAGTGACACTTCGAGCGAAATATTAGATGGTCCAGCCTAATGAAAGCTAGCGAAACCGATACGAATTCAATTCGCTTATTTTGTCACCTCAGAGGCATTGGTGCCGCATTAAAGTCTAATCCAGTGCTTAAACGGATTTTACGTTACTGGATAATATTTGGTGATGCGTTAGGTTGGGTGAACACTCGAATCATTTTATTTGTAGCCTATTGGGCGTTAATTGTTCCTGTGTCGATTGCACTTCGAATTACCGGATCTTTACCAATTAATTCATCTCGATTCCGGTCTGAGGGGTATTGGCGAACGAGAGCGCCAATAAACGTAAAAAAAAGTTTTAAGCGACAGTTTTGAATTGCTTTAATCTGAGTATGAGTGAGGAATAAATGGGAAAATTGAAAGAATTTCTAGGGTTTTGGAGTGAGTTAATCGAATACGCTCGCGAGAGAAAGAAATTTATACTTTTTCCAATTTTAATGTTTCTGGTGATCCTAGGAGCTCTCGTCGTATTTACCCAAGGCACTGTAATTTCACCGTTCATATATACGTTATTTTAGGAAGTTTATTCAATAACTATGACCGATTCAGTTTATATATTAGGAATTTCCGCATATTATCATGACAGCGCTGCTGCCCTCATCAAGAACGGAGAGGTCATCGCCGCTGCACAAGAGGAGCGATTTACTCGTAAAAAGCACGACCCGGCATTTCCGTCAGAGTCGGTGAAGTATTGTCTGAGAGAAGCTGGGATTACACTTGCTGATGTTAAGCTTGTGACATTTTACGAAAAACCGTTCTTAAAGTTTGAAAGACTTTTGGAAACGTATATTTCTTTTGCACCAAAGGGCTTGTTGTCGTTTTGGTCGTCCATGCCAACTTGGCTTAAGAGCAAGTTATTTCAAAAGAGAGAAATTAATAACAGTCTTATTGCGATTGATGCGGCTTGGAAAGGGCGCGAGAGCGATCTACTTTTTAGTGAGCACCATCTTTCCCATGCGGCCTCGGCCTTCTATCCATCCCCCTTTGAAAAAGCGATTGTGCTTACGGCCGACGGAGTTGGAGAGTGGTCCACCACTACTATAGGTTTGGGAGATGGCAATCAACTTAACTTGGATCGAGAAATTGCCTTTCCGCACTCGCTCGGTTTGTTGTATTCGGCTTTTACGTATTATTGTGGCTTCAAAGTGAATTCGGGTGAGTACAAGCTCATGGGTTTAGCCCCCTATGGACAACGCGGAACGTATACTAAAATTATTTATGAAAATTTGATCGATCTCAAAGAAGACGGCAGCTTTCACCTAAACCTCAAATATTTTGATTATTGCGTTGGAAACAGGATGATTTCTAGGAAGTTTGAAAAATTATTTGGAGGCTCTGCGAGGAAGCCCGAATCACCAATATCACAAAAAGAAATGAATATCGCAGCATCTATTCAGGAGGTCACAGAAGAAGTGATGCTTAGATTGTGTAGAGATGCGAAAATGAAATACAAAGTCGACAATCTTTGTCTTGCTGGTGGAGTTGCATTGAATTGTGTCTCAAATGGTCGCATTTCCCGCAAATTAGGCTTTAAAAAGATATGGATACAGCCAGCGGCGGGTGATGCCGGGGGCGCATTGGGAGCAGCTCTACTCACATGGTATCAGTTTATGGATGGAGCACGACTGCCAGATTCTATGGATTCAATGAAAGGAAGTTTGCTAGGGCCTAAGTCGTCAGAGTCTGAAATTTTAAATAGCTTGAGCGACTTTGGACTGGTTTATGAAAAATTAAGCGAAACCGAAATAGTAGAGCGCACGGCGCAGCACCTCGCGAGAGAAAAGGTTGTTGGGTGGCATTCCGGTCGGATGGAGTTCGGCCCCCGAGCGCTTGGAGGACGAAGTATCTTGGCAGATGCTCGATCTGAAAAGATGCAGAAAAATCTAAATCTTAAAATAAAATTCAGGGAATCGTTTAGGCCGTTCGCGCCGATTGTTTTAGAGGAATTTGCGAGTGAGTATTTTGAAATGACCCAAGATAGTCCATATATGCTAATTGTTTCGGGTGTGAAAAAAGATAAGTTATTAAATTTACCGAGTGACCACGATGGCACGAAAGGTTTTGGGCTTCTTAATTATCGGCGCTCTGAGATTCCAGCTGTCACGCACGTTGACAATTCCGCGAGAGTTCAAACTGTAAATAAATTGCGGGCGCCGCGTTTGCATCAGCTCTTGTCTAAATTTAGAGAAAAAACCGGATCAGCCGTTTTGGTGAATACATCTTTTAATATTCGAGGGGAGCCTATTGTTTGTACTCCCGCTGATTCGATTAATTGCTTTGTTAACACAGATATGGACGTTCTGGTCATGGATAACTTTATTTTGGAAAAAGATAAGCAGGAAAAATTAACCCGGAGTGCAGATTATTTAGAATCTTTTGAGCTTGATTAGATGAAACATGAAAAAAAAATTAAAACGATTTTTTTTGGATTTGTATATGTCCTTTCGTTAATGCCAATTCTTGCATTTTTTTGGGTGTGTTTTCGTTTAGGAACTACAAGTTATCGACCAGCGCATATTCCTTCGATCGTGTTTAAAATCGCAGACACTGTCACGGGCAGTCTTCTTGGAAATCCGCCAAAGCGAGTAAGGTTTCCGACCTTTAGGGAAATAGATCCAAAACTTGGGGGAGTTGAAAACCCTACTAAAGATCAATACCTTGTTTCTCCGCTTAGTATTCCGACACCGTATGTTCATTATGCCGTTGCTCCAGGAAATTCCTCATATGCAAAGCACAATAGACAGCAATTTCGTCATCCAGTCGATTTAGAAAAAAAGGCTCCAGGGGTGTTTCGAATATTTTTACTCGGCGGATCAGTAGCGTGGGGCTCTTTTGCTAGCGATGACGAATTTACGATTACGGCTTTTATGCAAGATTTACTTTCCAATCGGAAAACTAAATTCGAAGTCATAAACGCCGGTAATCAAGGGTTTACTTCAACTGACGAGCGGATTTGGCTTATCAATCGAGTAATGGAGTTTGAGCCTGATTTAGTGATATCCCTGACGGGTGTAAATGAGCTGGTTTCGCATTTCAGTACTAAGATAGATTTAATGAATTCGACTCACAATGAAGGGGCTTATTTTTTAGAAGGTTTGCGAATGTACGATTCCTACAATAGAAAGTTGGAAAATAATTCTGAAGTCTATATCGATTTCAATAAAGAGTATTATCGACCCGATAATTTTCCGAGGCAATCCATAAGGAATTATGAAGTAATGGCTCGGTATTTGAACGCGAACAAAATCCCGTTCTTTTTAGCTTTGCAGCCACTCAATATGAAAGAAAGTACGTTTTGTGACAATTACTGTGGTTACATCGATAACTTGAAGCCAGGGTTGCTTAAGTTAAGTCGTGAACTTAGCTACTTTCACGTTCGAGATTTGTCGAGATTATTTGAGAATCGTACTGATTTGTTCGTCGATAGTTGCCATTTCAAAGACGCCGGAAATAAAATAGTGGCTGAAAATTTAATCGATCTAGTTTCTGGAGCGCTACCTAAGTAGACACCTCGACGCGGCGCATTTTGGTTTCATGCTATATGAATCAGTGTCAACCTAATGACATCTTTATTTGGATGTCGATTGATCCGAAAAGGATATAATCGATCGGCCGACAGGCGGACGTTGCTAGGAGTATGACTTGTTCAAATATTTGATTTCATCAGCGCTTTTTATTTCAATCTTATCTATGCCCTTGAATGCAGACGACGCTTTTCCAGTGCACGGAAAAATGCGTATACGTGTAGATTTTTGGAAAAAGGTTTACACCGAAATTACTCAGCATGAGGCTTATTTACACGATAGCGAAGACTTATCCCTCATTTACCGGAAAATTGAGCTCCCTAATTCATCTAGTCGGGCTCGTCGAAGGTTGGTCAAAAATGAAAAAATTGAAATAAAAAAATTAATTGAATCGATTGCAAAAAAGGACGGCGAGAATTTAACAGAAAAAGAAAAACAAATTGTATTGGTCATTGGAGATCGGTCTTCAAAGGAACTAGGAGTCCTTGCTCGACAAATCCGATTTCAGCAGGGAATGAGGGATAGGTACCTTGAGGGATTTAAACGCTCATTTCTGTATATCGATCGGATGAGGGAAATCATTCGCTCTGAGGGAGTTCCAGAAACTTTGGCATATTTGCCTCATGTCGAGAGTTCATTTAACTATAGAGCCTATTCAAAAGTAGGAGCTGCCGGTATGTGGCAATTTATGCGAGCCACTGCACGACTGTTCCGACTAGATATGAATTATGTATTAGATGAAAGACGAGATCCGATAAAGGCTACTCATGCAGCAGCGAAGCTACTGAGAAGCAATTATGAGCGACTCGAGGCATGGCCTCTAGCGATCACCGCATACAATCATGGGCCGAGAAGTATTGAAGTTGCGTCGAGAAATTTGAAAACTAAGGACATCAGTGTCATTGTCGAAAACTATGATGGACGTCGGTTTGGATTTGCATCTAAAAATTTCTACGCAACTTTTATGGCCACGGTTGAGGTATCTAGGGATTATGAAAAATATTTCGGAAAAATTGAACACCCGGAACCACTTAAATTTTCTGAACTGATGCTGGCAAAGCGGTACACGGTTCGCCAACTTTCTGAAGCAACCGGGATATCGATTGAGGAAATAAAACAGTTTAATCCAGAGTTACGGAAAAGCGCATTTCGTTCATGGGTATATTTACCTAAAAACTATTCATTGAAATTACCAGCAGTTAGTTCAGAGAAGTTGGTGGCGTTTCGTGATGCTATTTCTAAAATAAAAACCGATCAAAAGAAAGCAGTGGCCTCTAGTTCAAGCCATGTTGTAGAGCGCGGGGAAAGTTTGTATTTAATTTCTAAACTTTACCGAGTGTCGATCACCGATTTAATTGCTTTAAATCAAATAGAAAATCCATCAAGAGTAATGCCAGGAACGAATATCAAAATTCCTGGAAGCGGCGTGAATTCTTTAGTCGCACAAAAAACTAAGAATCAGCCAAAGGTAACTGAAAAGATAAACGAAAAGGCAGTCGAAGTGGCGGTTTCGGAGAAACCTGAGACAGTTGCAGTGGCCTCGAATGAAAAACCGGTCGAGCCCGAGAAAGAACAAGGTGGAAGTAAAATTGCCAATTGGTTCTCAAGCATTTTTGCGAGAAGCCCGGCCAAAGATGAAGGTAAAGAATCTGGCATCGCTGATGAAGAGCTTGCTCAGGTTGAAAATGAAACTATAAATAAAAATGAGGATCCTAAAAAGTCGGTCAGTGTTGATTTGTATAAGTTGGAATCTACTTTGCTTAGGGACGGAGTCTATCAGGTCTACGTTGAGCCGGAGGAAACCATTGGTCACTATGCCGATTGGGTGAATACGAAATCGTCAGAGATTAGACGTCTCAATAATATGAGCTTTGGGGAGCCGATAATTATCGGTCAAAAAATTAGAATCCCATCTAATCCAGAAACAATAAAATTATTTAATTCAAAAAGAATGGAATATCATATTGCTATTCAAGAAGATTTTTATACGGAATTTAGGGTGGCGGGCGAGCGCGATGTTACTATAAAACGCGGCCAGACCTTAGCGTATTTAGCAAGAAAAAATGATGTACCCATTTGGCTAATTAGAAAGGTTCAGTCTCCAGAGTTTAGCGGCATACTGGGGACGGGCCAAAAAATAAAATTACCGATCGTGGAGTCAATTCGAGATTCAGAAAGTATATCGGAAGAAGGATCTTCTAGTGAGTAGTATCCAGGGATGTGTTTTCTGGAAGTTCGCCACGCAATACTTCAACTAGAGCATTTAGCGCGTCTGTAGATGTAAAGATTCCCCGGAGTGAGCCGTCGGGATTATTCACCACGGCCGAATTGAATTTTTCTGACGAAAGATGAAAGCATACTTCTGATAGAGATGTATCTGTGGTTACGCTATAAGGATGTGCAGTCATAATATCAGCTGCAGAAATGCTTGCAATTGATTTTCCCGCGTCCAGAGCCTTCATGATATCTCTATCGCTTATAACTCCAGTAACTCGGTTTTCATCCATCACAAGGACATGCCGAAAGCCGTGTTGGTGCATTAAGTTGGATACAGACTGGGCGGTGTCTTGCGCTACTACCGTAATTGGGTCTGGTGATGTGTATTCAACTACTTTTAAATTCCTGAGCGCGGCCAATATTGACTGATCATTTTCCATATTGTGCGTTCTAGCCTGTAATGCTGGATTCAGTCAAGACGACATCCTCGAATTTGCGCTTCGTAAAAAAGCCCCACATGCGGTTGTTGACTAAATTTTCCATTTAAAATCAATAATTGGACTTCGGCGAGGCTAAGAAATTTCACTTCAACGCCCGGTTCCTCCTGAAATTGTTCAATTTGTTCTCCCGTTTCGACGTAGAACATGAAATTTGAATTTTCTAGGCGACCGGCATCAGCGTATTTCTTGCCTAGAAAGGTCACCTTTTTTGTCACGAGCCCAGTTTCCTCTTTGAGTTCTCGGATACATGCAGATTCGGCCGATTCGTTGTCTTCTATGATTCCCGCCGGTAGTTCCAGTGTGTAATCTTCAATTCCAAAACGGAACTGCCTTACAATTGGAATTTTCATTGAGGGAGTAACAGCGAGAATAGTGACATAATCGTACTGTGACAATGAATGATAAGTCGCTTCGTTTTCTTGCCCCGCAAACACGATTGTCTTTTCATTGACTTGAGTCCATTTTGTTAGCCAAGTGGTCTTTTTTCGAAGTATTTTTGCGCTACCCATAGAAATGGGATATCCCATTTAAAGCGATGATACAAATGGGATTAGGAACAGTGCAGTTGGGATTGCCTTACGGAAATCGAGCACACCAGGGTTTGATGCCTGAACGCGATGCAGTTGATATTTTGCGCTACGCTGTCGAAAGTGGAATTAGGGAATTTGATACGGCGGCTTCGTACGGCTTAAGTGAGGATCGGATTGGGAGAAGTGGAATTGCATCGATGGATGGAGTTCGTATATCTACCAAATTGCCACCATTTGATTGGGCGCAGTTTCCAAACAACGACGCCGCTGAAAATTGGATTTTGAAAGAAATAAAGAACTCAATTTTGAAAATCGGCTGCGATCAAATAGATAATCTTTATTTTCATCGAGCAGATCAGCTCCTTAATCCGCCGAAATACATAAAAAGCGTCTTGAGCTCAATTGTCGAGTCAGGATTGGTCAGTGCGCTCGGAGTATCGATTTATGACCCAGCTGAATTAGATGGGCTAGTCGATTATGAACAGATTAAAAATATTCAAGTTCCCGCAAATATTTTAGACCAACGATTTCTAGATAAAAATTTATTAGAATTAGTGACATCAAAAAAAATTCAATTGGTTGCACGGTCAATTTTTCTGCAGGGAGTATTGGTCGAAGAATGCGATTTGCCCGAGGTTCAACTTAAAAATGAATTGAGCGAATTAAGACGAAAGGCGGTGTCGATTTTGGAGGAAGGATCAATTCTTAGTGACGCCGCAGTTCAATTTGCGAAAAACAATTTATCAGCACCATTCCAATCATTTATAATTGGCGTAGATTCGTTAGCATCGTTGAAAAGTAATCTGAATAAATTTGATAACGCTACAGATCCAGTTTCCGACGTGGTGCTTCGTCTTTTGGCGGAGTTAAGCGCAGAGACTGGAAATTTAGTCGATCCTCGGGCTTGGAAATAGTCGCGATTGCCGATATAGTTGATTTATGTCTGAAATAAACATTGAAGTTGATTCTGAATTGGAAGACCTGATTCCCGGGTTTCTGGAAAATAGGCAAACCGATATTCAAGACCTAAAGAGGCTAGTATCGGAAAAAAATCTTTCGGAAATAAAAAAAATAGCTCATCGAGTAAAGGGTACCGCGGGCGGATATGGGTTTGATTTTGTTACAGAGATTGCTCGTGAAATTGAAGACGCCGCATTAGACTCGAATTTTTCTTTGATCGATCAGAAAATCATAGAGCTTGAGTCGGGCCTTTCGAGCGTTAGAATCACTTTTGTCTCGTCTTGATTCATAAAATTTTGTCAAAAATTTGACTATCATTTTTTCAGCTAAAGAGCATTGTTTTTTTGGTGCGACTCGTTATAATTATTTACTGCGAAAGGGATTCAAAAATATGAAAATACCAAGTTATTTATTGATTATGACTTTGATTGGAATTGGTTCTGCATCTGCCGATAGTATATTTGGGGAAGCAGGACATGATCGATGTGGAATAGGAACGATGCTTTGGGGCGACGGATCTAGTGTAGTGACTCAATCGTCGGAGGCATCGAGCAATGCTTCAAGCGGTGGAACTTTTTCTATAACCACAGGTACGTCGGGTTGTAAGAGCTCAGGCTTGGTTAAAGCCACTCAAGAGGAGCTTTTTTATACGAATGTAAATTTCGAAGAGCTTAAATTTGATCTGGCATATGGAAGTGGTGAACATTTAGAGGGGTTAATCTCTACTTTGGGATGTGAAGATGCGGGAGCGGATTTTAGAAATGTTTCAAAATTGAATTATGCTGAAATAATCAGTGGCGCTGATTCTTCGCCTGAAATGTTGCTTAGAAATATCAAAAATATGATCCGCCTCAATCGGTCATTGTCGAGCAATTGTCGTACGATTATTTAGGAAGGGGCTAGCAATGAAAAATATTTATAGTTTGGTTTTAGGCGTATTTGTAATTTCTCTCATTTTTAGTGCCGAAGGATTAGCTCGTAATAAGCGTTGTGGACTGGGGAGTAAGCTTTGGGGGAAAAACAATGGAGCTCTTTCACAGGTGAGTGAAATTGGGACAAATAATATAGCGTCTGGAGGGCAATCGGTCGCAATGGGTACATCTGGTTGTAAGCATGACGGGCATTACATCATGAAGGGATTCGGCATGGTGACTGAGGACCAGTACATGTATGTCGCTGCGAACCGAGAAGAATTAATTGTTGATATAGCCACGGGCACTGGCGAGATCCTTTCTGGGTTTGCCGAAGTAATGGGCTGTTCACTGTCGACACATCGTGATTTTGCGGCAACGGCTCAGCAGAACCTGATCGAATTGTCAGATACGGATTCGGATGAACCGGTAGAGCTAATTCTTGTAATGAAAAACAAGATCCTAGGCAGTCCTCGGTTAAGTGCTGAATGCGGGCTTTCAGTAGCTTCAAATTAATATTTTACAGATTAAAAAGCAGCGGGCCCTACAATAGATGTAAGGCCCGTTTTTTAAATGGACCTTAATGCAAAAAAAAACTGGCCTATTTCTTCTGCTTAGCACCTTACTATTCCAATCCGCCGGTATTTTGGCTGAGGAAATTGAAGAAAATCAATTCAAACTGATTAGTGAGAGTTTAGAGTGGCAACGAATCATGAGGTACAAAAATAAACTTTTTGGAGTCGAGAGTGATATCGACGCACCATTCTTTTTCTTTTCTAAAAATGGAAAAACAGATCCTGAGTCGGAACTACGGGCAGCGTTTGAGGCTTTTGAGGAAAATCGATATTCGACGGACCGAAAAATGCACTTCACTTGCGTTTATCCAATTCGGTATGAATTTTTGAGGCGAAAACTTGGATTATCGGAATTTAAAAATAAATGTCAAGAGTTGGACGAATATTTGGAAAATATGGATGCCGATTCTGTGAGTCTGATTTTTAGCTCATATTATTCTGGCGCTCCGGCCTCGATGTTTGGGCACACTTTTCTTAGGCTGAACAATAAAGAAAAAAGCAAAAAAACGAATATTTTGAATAAAGCGATCGATAATGCCGCAATGACAGGAGAGGATCCAGCTTTCTATCAGGTTATAAAGGGCTTGATAGGGGGGTACCAAGGGAGATATTCAGTATGGCCTTATTATATAAAAGCTAAAGAGTACAATAGCTCCGAGCACCGCGACCTGTACGAATATGAATTGAATTTTAGTAAATCCGAAGTAAACCAGCTCGTATTGCATCTATGGGAAATTGCGTCGGCATACAGCTATTACTATTTTATCCAGGACAATTGCTCTTACAGGATACTGTCTTTATTGGAATTCGCAAAACCTAAGTGGAAACTTACTACAAGGCTATTATTTACGACTATTCCGATTGATACTGTACGAATCGTATCGGAACAGGAAAATGCGATTAGATCTGTTTCGTTTCGGCCAGCGAGCTCCAAGAAATTTTTCAATCATTGGGATACGCTTAATAGTGGCGAGAGAGTCCAATTTGGAGAATTAATTGAGGGAAAATTATCTCCCGGTGATGTAGATAATGCTCTATTGGCAGATACAGCCAATCAGTATTTTTTAATGAAGCAAAACGAAGCCAAAGGAGCGTTGCCGGAAAGGCAAAACGAAATATTTAAGGCCATTCTTTTAAAGCGATCCAGGCTTGGTTCGGCGAGTGATCGAGTAGTTCCCGAAATAGAGCAAAATCGGCCAGACTTGGGGCATCGATCGAGTCAGTTTCTTGGTGTTTTGGGTCGATACAAACGATCGAGTTATTTTGATTTTTCGGCGCGTCCTGCCTTACACGATTTAATTGCAGATGATTCGGGATATACCCCCCACTCAAGCTTGGAGGCTCTTGAATTAAAATTTAGATACCGAGCTGATCACAACAAAATTACAGTCCAGCAATTTAAATTAATTGATGTCTATTCTTTGCAGCCAGTGGATTCGTATTCGATCAATAAGTCCTATCGACTTGGAGCTAAATTTGATCGTTTAAAAAATACTGATTGTGAGTCTTGCATGGTGATGCGCGCGACGACTTCGCCCGGCTTATCATTTTTGTTTTTCAAAAGTAAGTTACTTTTTTATACATTGTTGGAGGGCAATCTTGATCTATCACCTGGATTGGAGAACGGCTGGAGATTTGGGATAGAGCCACGGTTGGGTATTATATTCGATCTAACAAAGATGGTTCGATTCCATTGGACTAGTAGTTATACAAGGTATTTTTCACGAGAATTGACATCGGAAATAAAAAATCTATTCGCTATTCGAGTGACTTTAGGGCGACGATGGGAGACTCGATTTGAAAGCGAATTCGGTCGGGGAATCGGAGCAACGGCTGCGGACAACAGGCTTAGTTTGTTGTATTATTTCTAGAGGAAGGTATGCGTTAATGAATAAGTGTTTACTTTGTCAAAGCATGATATTTCTAGGGGTTCTTTGGAATCCTGAGCCGGCGTTGGCAATTGATACTTGGTTTAGTGGCGGATATGAGCTTCAGCAGTCGACCGCCGAGAAAGATTTGGGTTATGGAGCTCTTTCCGCAAGTTTGGGTCTGAAAACCGGCTACTGGGCTTACGGTTTGCATTCTACATTTTCAGATACTCTTGATTTTAATCGTGTCGGATTTAACGAAAAGCAATCATTAGATTCGTATTCAATCGATATAAAATATTATCCGTTGGACATCATTCGTATTATTGCCGTGGGACTTCGCTTTGGGCTTTCTAAGCAGCGAATTGAAAAAACGAATTACGGTCTGCTTGATAAAACAGACGTGAACTGGAGTCGAGTGTTCGCGCCAATGTTGGAGATCGATTTGCCGCTCGGTCGACACCTTACCGCCGGGGTAACCGGGACCTATCAATATCATATACCGATGTCGGATAGTTTTGACTTGGGAGAGGCTCAGAAATTTTTCACCGCAAATTTTTTCGGGCGATTTTGGTTTTAGCTTACTAAATTAAATCCAAAGCTCAATTGGGGCATGTTTCCAAATGGCTCTAAGAAGGTCTGATGTTGTAAATATTCCGTAAAGTTCAAGTTCTGCGCCGACCACTGGAAGAGAATTGATTTTTTCTTTCAGCATGACGCCTGCAGCGAGGTCTAAGCGAGTTTCTTGTTTTGCCGTAAGTACCTCCTTAGATAAATATTGTTGAATCGGATTTTTGGATTGGAATCGATTATTCTTGATTAGATCTCGATCCGAGATCATTCCAATTAGGTGGTTTTTTAAATCCACAACTGGGATGTGGCGGATTTGATTCCTTTGCATTAATTGCCAAGCGTTTTCCGCGGTGTCGCCAGGATGTATAGTAATCACATCTTTGGTCATCAACTCGCCAACGGTGAGCGGCTGGGCTCGTGTGGGGGCCTTAGAGGCACCTGAGGAGATGTATTGGGAGATTGGGTTATTAGGATGCTTTCCTGATGTTTTATGGGGGTTTTCCCGGTCTTTTCGTCGCTTTTGTGCCTCGCCCTCCAGCTCTACACGGAGTAAACTCGCAAAGTCGTCGGGCGACGAATAATCGGATGAATAAAAATATGAGCGTTGCGCCCCGTTGACTATCCATTGAATGGGCATTCTAACTGTTTAATATTATTATAGTAAAAAGTGAACCCCCTTTGCTTGCGACTTGGGGGATTTTGTCGGATTTCGAAAAAAATGAAAATTTTTTTCCTTGCTAACACGTTGATATTGGGCCGATTAAATTTATGAAATTGATCAACTAAGCGCACTGATAATCCAATAACCCATTATATTTATTATCTTATTTGGTAAATTATTTTAATTTATTTAAATAACTGACCTGACTAAAAATTCGACAGTTTGGGGTTGACGCATCGAGTTATCAGACTTATAACTCGTCGCATTAATTAAACCATATCGTCAATCGCGAAACGGGTCGAGGTTGGTGTGCGGTTTTAATTGTGCTCAATGAAGAAAGGAGAATGGACATGAAACCATTCGCAAATCAATTCATAGGTAAATTAGGCGTTCTTGCGCTTTTGACAGGAGTCTCTCACTCTTCAGTTCAAGCTGAAGATTCGATGATTCTTTTCGGAGGACAAGAGGACGGCGCACGAGTAGAGCTAAATGAAGCTCGATTCGGAACTCGTTATCGGTATGCAAAAGATGCTGCTGATAACAAGATTGCGAGCCTTCTAGAGTATGCAGCTACATTAGACGTATCTGTGTATTTTTGGGGCGATCGAATCCAGATCGACTTAGAAGCTGCTACTGGCGACAACGCTCTTAGCAAATACGTTGCTTCTACTATCGGTGATGAAGGTGAAGCCGCAGACTGGGATACTGAATTCAATATCCGACGTTTGTCTTTGACTCTTCGTCCAGATAATAATGGTAATGTTGAGCTTACTATCGGGGCATTTAGTCCTGAGCACGGAGCTGGTACTGAACTTACAGGGTTGGATAAAGATATTCCAATCATGGGTTATAAAGCCAAAGTTAAGTACGGTGAAGGTAAAGGGTATGTTGCAGTAACTATGGGTAATGTTGACCCAACTGGTACTGTTAACGTATTTGATCGTTTTGAAGACTTCGGAAATGACAATAACTATTTGCAAGTTCTTGTTCATCATATGATTTCTGAGGCTCTTTCAGTTAGCGTTGACTGGACTCAATACGGTGCTGACAATGATAACTTCATTAGAGGTGCAGTTAAGTATTCTCCAAGTCAGTGGAAAAACACTACTATCATACTTGAAGCTATGACTCGTTTACAAAACGATGACATTGCTGGTGATGAAGCTGGTTATGTTTTTGCCGCTACAATAAACCACAAATTAGAGAACGTTCTTGCAGGACGAACTGTAATTCTTGAAGGTAGCTTGATGTATGTAGATGACGAAAACGACATTCGTTTTCCTCTAGCTAGCTTCTTGCCAGTTGGTCCGTCTGCACGGATCGCTGCTTCAATCCCTGATCTTTTCGTTCGAGGAAACTTGAGCGTAGAAGCTTATACTGAAGCTGTTTTCGCATTCGACAACGATGCAATGGAAATCCGAACAGGACTTTCAGCAGGATTCGGCGGAAGCTCAATCTCTGGAATAAGAGCAGAATAATTCCGTTTGTGAATTGTTTAATAGGGGCGGCGCAGGATGCGTCGCCCCACTTTTATCGGTTTATTATTAATTCGTAAATTTGGAGGTAATAAAAATGAAAACCCAATTCTATAAGATTTTAATGTGTTCTTTAATCGCTACAGCTAGCCCATCTTTCGCATCAGATTCCCCTTTAGGAGAGTCGTCGAATGAGTCGCAAATTGAGTCAACTGATAAAGTTGTTGCTCAGATAAATCATCCTGGTAAAAAAACGTTAACCAATAAAATGCAACCGGCCCATACTGATGAAATTATGGCTTCGGAATTAGCGATGTTTTATCGACCAGTAACCGAAGAGTTTTTTAAGAAAAACTTGGAATTGTCGATGGAAAAAATTTCGACAGATAAAGAGCTTCAAGAGATTACTGCTCATAAAGGTGCATCGGAACTCTATCGTGACTATCTTCAAGAGGAACTCGATTATTCAGCGGCGAGTTTGGTTTTAGCAAAAATTCTTGACGACGAAGCAGATCGTTGGAATGTGCGACATAAAGTTATTCCAGATATGGTCAATTATACAATGCGCTCTTTTTTGGAAGAAAATGCGCGGCAAATGGGCCTTGAACCTAGCACTAGGAACGAAGGTCCTACAATGAGTAATCAAGAGTTGTATGATCTCTTTAAGGCGAGGATCGCGGAAACGAAAACATTTGACGACAAACCTGTTCCCTATATTCAGCTTCGCTCAAATTGGAATTATGACAAAGGCGGAATGAAGCTTTCTCATGATCTTCTTAATACTCGAAACTATTTAGGGCCACCAATGGGCGGAAACGGGTTTTTGGGGCTAGATCTTGGCGGCGGTAGAAAGACTGAACGTGATTATGAAGTTGTAAGAGCTTTTACTAATTTTGCGACCCTTCCCCATTGGCCGGCGGTGACATTTACATTTTCAAGAAATGCTGAAACGGGAAATATATTGCCCGAAGATATTCGTGAATTTGAAAAAGTTATTCAAGGTCAGTTGAATCGAACTTATCGGCAGATTGTGCGACGAGAAATGCTCGAAAAAATGCTTGTTTGGTACGTACCAAAAGAAGTTGCAAAAATGAATCGCGATATCAGCTTTTCGGAAATGGATCGAATATATAATGAATACCTTCGCGAAGAAGGTAGTGATCGTGATCGTGTTAATGGGCAAGATTGGGACGAAATGGAGCTTACGCGAAAAATATATCGTTCCGAGATGTTGATAAATGCTTATAAAGCGCTTTTCGAGGAATTACTTTATGAACATAAAGTTACGGTGGTAAGCGATGTTTGCGAAAACTTTCCAGATCCATGTGTTCATTGGGGCGCTGTGAACCCGCAACGTTGGATTAAATCAATTTTTCAACCTCGGTTAGGACGGATTTTGATGCCAAAAATGTTTCGTAGTCATGTTAGCGAGCAGGCATATAAGTTTGTCGGAGCCGTAATGAACCGATAATCCCGGACGAGCTAAGAAGTGATGAAAGAAATTTCATTATTACCCGAAGGGAAGAATTTGGACAGGCCAGCTCAGGAGGAGTTTGGCCTGTTTTATGCGATGAATCAAATTCATTTCCCTTAATATTTCAGCAATTTTCGACTATCCTTCATTCTTGAGTGGGTAAGTATTTTAGTCTATTGGTCTTAGTTTTTATCGCTGCTTTCGGGCAATTGGTTGCTGACGCTTCATCCGGAAATCGTCGTTCTGCGCGACAAGCCGGTCAACAAGTTCCAGAGTCGGCAAATAATTCCAAGAAAAATAAAAAAACCGACACGGCCAACGCTGAGCTCGGTGGAGCATCACCAATTTTTTTTGGATTTGCTGCGGGTGGTTCGACTTATAGACTTGGCGCCGAGTCCGGATCGACTGCCGCCACGACGTCCTCTTATTTGGGATTTTTGTCAGGATTTACTTTTGAATATCGGCTAATGAAAAAACTCGGAATCGAGTTAGATACATTTATAGTTTCTAATCAAGTGAGTAATGATCGTTATATTAATTCATTTGATCATTTACAGTTTCCAGTAATAGGTCGGTTTTATTTAACTGATCGAATATCCTTGGGCCTTGGGCCGTACATTGATCATATTACCGGATCAGTCAGTAGGAGAGGAATGGATTCGACAGGTGAATGGGAGTCCGAGTCCACTGCGTTTACCCCTAATGAACTGGGATTGGTTGAGACTTACGTTGGAGCAGTGGCGTCGGCAAGAGTACATTATCCTTTGTCATCTGATTTAGAAATCGTAGCGGAGGCGAGACTGTTGAAATCTATTTTTGATACGTCGAGTAGTGCTGATACGAGTCGATCAGCTACTGAGGCTCAGGTTTTTGCTGGAATTCGCGCAGATGCGAGATCAATAAAAACACTATTTAAGCAAATTGGGCGAAAACCCGACCCAATCATAGAAAAACGTGAAGAAAAAACAAATATAGCGATTTTGCTCCCGCTGAGCGACGAAGAAGATCGCATTGCTGATCTAAAATGGCCCAAAGTCGAGTTTCCTATCAAGCGCGTAACTCTGAAAAAAACAGGATCCACCGAGGTGACCTTTCTTGAGGGAGAGTTTAATAAATCAGATGATTGGGCGCTGCTATATAATAAAATGAAAATAAAGGTTAAAAATCGGAAGTTCAAATTCCCGGTCGAGTTAAGCGGTGAGGCTACTCGAATAACATTGGTATCAATCGGACCAAGGGGCGAACTTTATAAGGAGGATATTGGAATCACTCGAAAATATTTGAGTGTTGAGGCTCGCCGGGAGGTTTTTAAGCGAAATTATTTCAACGTTGGGATTGGTTATTCCTATATTAGGTATTTGCAAAACTCAAGTATCGGAACTTTTGTTGCGGAGGATTTTATTCGTACGGGTTTAACTTTTAAGGCGAGTTATTTGTATTTGTTAGAACCGCGGAAGTGGGATTTTGGAGCTAACCTTTTTTATACTTTGATTCCGTTGTCATCGACTAGCAGTAAAGGACATAAACCACAATTTTTGGGTGTGAACGTGCGGTTGGGTTACGTTGTTCCTTCGGTGAGGGATCCGTGGCGATTAAGTTTATTGGGTGGGATTTATTATACGACTATGATCGTTTCTGACGATTACGGATTTACTGGCCTTGCAGGACCGCAGTTGTTCCCAGTCCTGAGGAGATCTTTTGATTCCAAAAAATCGGCTTTTCTTTATGCAAAATTTTCACCGATATCTGAGGGTATATTTGGCTTCCTAGATTTAAAAAGCCGTGAGGTTGCTCTTGGTGGCGGGTTTGGTTGGAAGTTAAAGAGTGGGCACACCATTACCGCAACGGTTGATGCATCATTATTGAGAATTCGCCTATCGAGCGTGTCAAAAATTACCGGAAACACTATTACAAATAATATTGACGTAAACCAAGTTACCGTTGGGGCAGCTTACGGTTTTTAGAGAGTGAAGCTTCCACCGAGTAAAAACCCGATGTCAACTTGGTGATAAATCTCTACGATGAGCTCAAATGATTTTGAAATATTTTTATTAAATCCGAGCGCAAATTTTGGATTAAATCCTGTAATCCAGAGTTTTGACACCTCAATAAGATATTCTTCGCTTCCACCTGGGGTGAGGGAAATGCCAAAAACGGATTGAAAATTAACGTCCGAAGCTGAAAGGTTGTAAGTGGCATATTGCCGAGTATAAGGCATGAGTGACCCGGATTTGCTGATTTCAAATCCGATGGCCGCTGCAGTATTGTTAAAATCTGTAGTGAGGCTAGGCAGAGCATCAATTGCCCAA
>Ga0066639_10001228_pt1 | contig 22863 bp, 25 predicted proteins | sample CryGeyCG2114_010_2_FD_59504 | JGI IMG/M metagenome (GOLD analysis project Ga0066639, IMG submission 59504) | Groundwater microbial communities from aquifer - Crystal Geyser CG10_big_fil_rev_8/21/14_0.10 | ecosystem: Environmental > Aquatic > Deep subsurface > Groundwater | place: USA: Utah...
CTGTGGATGTGTTGATTGTTTTTTCTCCATCAAGAGAAATATGCGTCTTGGAGATGTTTGTGACGCCAGAGTTTAGGTGTACTGAGACTCCTTTTTTTTTGAGTTCTTTGAGTGCGGTCTCTTGTATTCGCGGGTCAAACATTGGAAGCAAGCGGTCGCCACGTTGGATGAGGCTAATGGTGACATCCTCAAGGAGTTCTTTTTTATAGTATCGTTTCATACTTTCAAAAAAGAATTCCGCTGCCTCTGCCGCCAGTTCCACCCCTGTTGCGCCGCCACCAATGATGGCAATGTGCAAGAGGGCCGTCCGTTCTGGCGAACGTTTCATATGTTCTGCTTGTTCTACAATATGTATAAAACGACGGCGAAGTGTATTTGCATCATCAAGCGTTTTGAGCGTGAATGCATGTGTATCGGCGCCAGGCGTGCCAAAGAAATTTGTTTTTGCGCCGGGTGCCATGATGAGATAATCGTATGGAATATCTCGTTGTTGGTCGAGGTGGAGCGTTTGTGTTTCAAAGGAAACTTTTGTAACTGTATCAATAATAATGTTGATGTTGCAACAGTGGAAAACTTTTCGAAGCGGTTCCACTATATTGTCCGCTTGGATACCTCCGGTTGCTGCTTCGTGCAAAAGAGGAGTAAACAAAAAATAGTTTGTTTTATTTATCAATGTGAGTTTGACAGAGGGATTGTTGTGAAATTGTTTGTGGAGTGCTTTGAGCGCGTAGACACCACCAAATCCTGCGCCAATAATGGCAATGCGCGTGAGCTTTTTTTTGTGTGTCATGATAACGTGGTGTTAGGTACGGGTTTCTGCCAGAACTGAATTAATCGCTGCAATAATGGTGTCGTGCATCGTGCCATTGCTGGCGACAATACCATCTTTTCTGGTTACATCGGTTTGGTTGTATGCAAGTGATTTCCCAAATATATCTGTCATAATGCCACCCGCTTCTTGTACAATAATTTCTGGGGCACAGGTATCCCATTCAGATGTATATGGACTAATGTTGTAATAGATGTCTGCCTGTTTATTTGCGATAAGGCCAATTTTTATACCGACACTTCCAGATTGTCGAAATGAGTTGGCATGAAGTTTGCGTGCAATGAGTTGGTCTTCTTTTGCAAGATGAGATTTACTTACGACGACTGTCATATCTGATCCATTGTTTTTTTGTGAGACAGTGAGCGGAGTGAATATATCGTCTTGTTTCAGAAATGCTCCATGTCCTTTTTCTGCAAGGTAGCAGTGGCCGGTAGTGGGTTGGTATACCACGCCAAGAACAGGATTCCCGCAGTGCACCAGTCCAATCATGATAGAAAATTCATCAGTCTTGTTCAAAAAATCTTTTGTTCCATCCAGTGGGTCCACAATCCACAACCAGTCATTGCCAAGTCGTGATATGTCGTCTTTTGTTTCTTCTGAAAGAATTGGGTGTGGAGATATTTTTTTTATTTCTTCAATAATGTATGTATTTGCGGCAAGGTCTGCCTCTGTAACCGGCGTTTTATTTTCTTTTTCGTAGACAGAACAGTCCTGGGTATAATACCTCAGGACTATGGTCCCAGCTGCTTCGGCAATGCGAATTGTGTCTGTCAGTTCTTGCCCAAATTTCATAGTGTATTATCTCCACCCACCAAGGATGGCGCCCATAGCCAACATGACAACAAGCCAATGGAGTGTGTTGATGGCATAGAGTTTCAATGGCTTTTTCTCCCAGAGAACAGAGCCGAGAAGAATGGTCGCCACAACGCCAAGCCACATCCAAAATGCTGTCTGTACACCGATACTTGTACTGGTAATGTCCGGGTTGAGTGCCACCGCACTGTCATGCCATCCAATAATAAAAAATGACATGACATACGCCATGACAAGCATTGAAACGAGTCCTGCGACCATTTGTTTTGCCATGCCATCTTTTTTTGCTTGTTCCATTTTTTCTTTGGTCATGCCACTGAGTGTCATCCACTGTTTGCCAAAGACTGCGGGTGCGTACCAAATAAAGCCAATACAAAAGGCAACGAGACCTGCGACAAGAACTGCCAGGTAGTTGAGTTCTATCATATGAAAATATATGAATGAATAAAAATATAACGTGGGTAGTTCGTGGTCAAACTATACCAAAGAAATCATTTTTTTTGAAGAGGTGGTGAGTAGCTCATATCCGTCTTCTGTGATGAGCACTAAGTCTTCAATCCGAACACCAAATTGGTTCGAGAGATAGAGACCGGGTTCAATAGTAATGACCATGCCAGGTTTGAGAATAGTGTCGTGTGATGACGCAAGTCGTGGTGCTTCGTGCACGTCCAGGCCGACACCGTGACCGAGGCTATGCAGGTACAGATCTGCAACGCCGTGTTTGGTAAATATATCTTGAGAAAGCGTATACAGTGTTGTTGTTGATGCGCCCGGTTTGCAGGCATCCAGGCATGCTTGCTGCGTTTCTTGGACCAATGCATAGATACGGGTGAATTCGTCTGTGGGCGCCCCAAGGGAGAGTGTCCGGCTAAAGTCCGAAGTATAGCCGTCAACGACAAATCCCATGTCTATGAGGAGCACATTTCCTGGTTTGATTGGGGTATTGTTACTGATATAGTGTGGTTCTGCGCTTCCTGGGCCATAGGCAACAATTGGGTCAAATCCAAACCCATGGCTTCCCAGTGCATGAGAATATCGACGAAGTTCTTCAATAACGTCGTGTTCACACAGTCTTGTATACATTCGTTTTGCTATAAACTCTTGGATATGGGTAAATGCTTTGTCTGTCATGGCGCTGGCTTTTTTGAGGGCAGCAATTTCTGTGTCATCTTTGTACAGACGAAGCGCTGCAACGATACCTTTCTCAGGGAGAAGCGTGGCTGTGGTATGCCCTTGGAGTGTATCAAATTCTGCGAGTGTGAGATTTTCTGATTCACATACGATGGTCCCTGTCGTGGCATGCATTGTCCATGATCCAAACAAACCCTTGGGGAGATCTGTTACAAGCGTAATGTCTGTATGCACGACTGCCATGGCTCGGTCTCGGTACATCTGGGGAATATACAGGTATGCTTGGTTTGTTGTGATAAGAAGGGTTGATTCGTGTTCGTATGGTGAAATGCCAATAAATCCGGTGAGATAGAAAATGTTTTTTTGGTTCGTAATAAAACAGGCCGCTGCCTGTTTTTTGTGAAGTATGGATTGGAGTTTTTTGATGCGTGTGTTGCTCATATCCATTACGAAAAGAGTTTCTTTTTAAATGCTGCCAGTTCGTCTGGAAACAGTTGCATCCGGAGCGCCTGCATTATAAATTCGTGCTCACAGAGTGTGTTCTCGTTGGCCAGTGTCAAAAGTTCATCAAAAGACACCGGCAAGACGTCAATTTTTTCTCCGGCATCGAGTTGCTGTGGTTGTACTTGGGTACAGTCTTTTGCAATAAATGTATAGATAGTCCAGTCAATTTTTGTGTACGGTTGTGTGCGTGAATACTGTTCCCATCGAGTTGCAGTCATACCAGCCTCTTCCAGAAGTTCTCGCTTGGCAGTTTCTTCGGGTGTTTCGCCAGGATCTTGCCTTCCACCAAGAAAGGAAAGAAATGGTCCTTTGTCTGGTTGTTCTTGTTTTGCCAGATAGATGGTTTCTCCATTCACGGCAATAACGTTGACGGTATTGGGTCGTGAGAGTTTTTCAAATGTGGCGGTTGATCCGTCATACATCTGTTGTTCCCATTGGTGGACATCAAAGATAATACCGGAGAACACTTTTTTTGCATGTGGAGGGATAATTGACATATGTATTACGAGGAGAGTTTTGGATTATCTCTATGACGCGTGGCATCACGGTGTGTTTTTTTCTGCATGTTTTTTTCAAATGCTTCAGAAAGATGTATATTATTTTGATTGGCAATACACAGCAGCGAAAATAATACATCAGCAAGTTCATCGCCTAAATCATCGGCATCTTCACCGTGTTTAAAACTTTGATCGCCGTGGATACGAATCAATAGCCGTGCCACTTCACCCACTTCTTCCGTAAGTACCCCCATATTTGTGAGTGGTGAAAATGGGCGCACCCCAATAGTATGTGTCCATGCTTTCACCTCTTGTTGGGCATCATGGATGGTACGGTGCTCTGTCTGTTCCTTTTCTTGTGGCAGGGCTAAGAGCAGATGTTTTTGGTCCGCGACTTCTTCTTCCATCACTACTGCTGTGAGTGGTACTTCTACAATATGTTTTGACTCCTCTATAGTAAAATATCGGAGTGGTTTTCCCTGTTTTTTTGCGAGTACAATTTCTGCCAGTACGCCATTTGACACCGGTCCAAATACCCACACCTCATCTGCCCGCGCGACAACACTATTGTTTGCACTCCTGACCGTATCACGGGCAACGGAGTCAACCAGAAAGTAGTCAAACAGCATAAATGGGTTCAGTGGTACGGCATCCGCTTCAAGGACAAATTTGGAAATATGTGCAGTAAAATAAAACAGGTGTTTTGAATGTGCCGTATAGATGAGTGGTTTGTGTTGTTGTTGGTCGAGTGATGGGTGATGGAAGGACATAGTTTTCATATTATTGCTATACGGTAGCATGTGACAAAGTATCCTGTCCAATTAGTATAAAAAACAAAAACCCACCCGAATCATATCCCCCTACATGAACATTCCAGTACTGAAATACTCATGCAGCGGATCCGGGTGGGTTCCGTGCTTTCTGATTTGTGCGCCGGCGATCTCCGCGAGGGGGCGTCGGCAGCTTTGAGTTGGACTACTCGCCGCCCTGGGCGGTGAGCAGGTGCCGGCGGACACGCTCCGGGATGAAGACCTCGAAGTAGGCGACCTCGTCGCCAATGTCTTCGTCGCTCGGAGAGACGTAGTTGGCAGGAGGGGACGGGATGGAGACGTCACCTGCGTTGATGTTGATCTCGTCCAGGAGGCGGTAGTGCGTCGTCGGGTCGTCCCACTGCCCGACCGGGGCGGCCACCTCCTCCTCCCCATCAACAACGTTGAGTTGGAAACGGACGTTGAGGGGGAGGCACCCCTCCTCAACTAGCATTCTGGCGGTTTTCGTCACCAGGGGGGCCCACATGGTGGGTACTCCATTTGTGCACGGTCGATCTCCATGATCGACAGCAGCAGAGATGGGAATATCCTATTCCTGCGGCTATCGATAGCGAAGAACCAATGTAGGAAAATACTACACCTAGGGAGAAACTTCAAGTGAAGTTATACACATGAGAATTGTACTTTGAGCACCCTATTTTTCCCGGTTAAATCTTTGTATAGGTGTGTTTGTCCCATTGGAAATATTTTTTTAACATATCCAGACAGGCGCTCCGCTTGGCCGGGGTCAATTTCCATAAACACGGAAATTGGGAGCGACACATGTGCGACGAGTGGTTGTACTTGTGTGAGCAACTCTTTATAGAGTGCTAATCCAGTATCCTGTGCGACCAACGCGGACTTTGGTTCTTTTTGGATGGATGGTTCATTTTGAAACTGTTCCTCGGTAAGGTAGGGGAGGTTGGCAGTAATTATGATGTGTGTGTGGTCATTGAGACCCTGCAATCTGTGGAGTACTGGCTCAAGGAGGTTCCCATAAAAAAACGTGACGCGTGCGGTATGTTTGGCTGCATTTTTGTATGCAACTTTCAGTGCTGCGTAGGATGTATCTGTTGCATAACATACCGTAGGCACATCTGCATGCACGGTCATATTGGCTTGCATTGCGATGGGGATGCAGCCACTCCCTGTACCCACATCAATGCACACGGTTTGCGCGTCGGCGTGTCTTGCTTGTTCTTGTAGTGCTAACTCAACCAGGAGTTCTGTTTCTGGGCGTGGCACCAAGGTGTGTTTATTTACCAAAAAATCAAGGCCATAAAATTCTTTATGGCCGACAAGGTAGGCGAGGGGAGTGCCATTGGTTCTTTGTTTTACCAATCGCTTGTATGCGCGCTGTTGCCAAAAGGAAACAGTATCGTCACTATGTGTGATAAGAAATTCTTTTTTTTGTGTAAGAACATGGCACAGAAGGAGGCTTGCCTCAGTTCGAGAGGGTGTCTTTGTTTGTTGAAGAAGTGTTGCAATAGTCATGGTATGTTATTCACTATCCATTGCTGTGTAATCGGCGTTTCTCAATTTTTCAATAATTTCGCCAATGTCCCCTTCCAGAATTGTTGGAATGTTGTTCCAGCTTTCTCCAATTCTGTGATCCGTAATACGGTCCTGCGGATAGTTGTAGGTACGAATTTTTTCAGAACGGTCCCCCGTGCCAATTTGGCTTTTGCGTGTTGCTTCGAGTTTGGCACGTTTTTTAGCTTCTTCTGCTTCGTAAATACGGGCACGCAGTACGGCCATGGCTTTGATTTTATTTTGTGTTTGTGATTTTTCATCTTGACACTGTGCCACAATCCCTGTTGGAATATGCGTGACACGAACAGCAGAGTAGGTAGTGTTGACACTTTGTCCACCGTTACCACTGGCACAGTACGTGTCCACACGAATGTCTGCAGGGTTAATATCAATTTCTGTTTCTTCTACCTCTGGAAGTACTGCAACACTTGCTGTCGATGTATGAATTCGGCCCTGCTTTTCTGTTTGTGGAATACGTTGGACACGATGTACTCCCATCTCGTACTTCATATCTTTGTATACATGTGTTCCTTCAATAGAAAAAATAGCTTCTTTGTATCCACCTGTTTCATTTTGGCTTTCGTCAAGTAATGTGGTTTTCCACTTTTTTGATTCGGCATAGCGCATATACATACGCATCAGGTCTCCGGCAAAGAGCGCTGCTTCGTCGCCACCAGCACCTGCTCGAATTTCGACGATAACGTTTTTCTTGTCCATGGGGTCGGTGGGTCTTGTGAGTTCGGCGAGTTTTTTTTCTTGTGTCTCTAGTTGTGGTGTCAGTGTGTGTAATTCATCTTCTGCCATTGCTTTCATGTCTGCATCGTCTCCAGCGAGTAATGCTTTTGCCTGGGCGATGGCGTCCTCTATTGTTTCAAGGCGGGTAATTTCTTCTACAATATCTCGCAGGTCGCTGTACTCTTTTGAGATGTCTTGGAGTTTTTGTGTATCAGAAGTAACATCAGGGTTTGAGAGCGCTCCTTCGATTTCACGAAATCTGTATTGTATGTCAATATATTTTTGTATCATAGGGATATTTATGATGTATGCAGTATAGCAGTCAAATAAAAACAGACCAAATAATGGTCTGTCTTGTGATGTGCGTTGCTAGGCTTCGGCTTCTTGTGTTGTGTCAGGAGTTGCGTCAACAGGTGCTGCAGTGGCAGTCGTTGCGACTGGAGACACAGGTGTGTCGTCAGTCTTTTTTGCCGCGTTTCTTGCTGCTTGCTTTGCTTTTTTCCCTTTGCGAGATCCGGCAGCCGTTGCTTGTTTTTTTACTTTCTCTTGGAATTTATCAATTCGGCGAGCAGTGTCAAGCAATACTTGTTTCCCAGTATAAAATGGGTGAGACGCAGAAGAAATTTCTGTGCGAATGACAAAAAATTGTTCTCCGTTTACTTCTCTTGTCTCCTCTGAAGAGAGGGTAGAGGTTGTCATAAATTCGGCGCCACATGAGGTGTCGACAAAAATGACATTGTTGGTTTGTGGGTGAATTTCTTTTTTCATAGCGGCGTGAGTATAACAAATAGCGTTTCCCATGTCAAGGGAAGATATATACATGTAAAAAGCGAGTCTCCCCTTACTGGGGGAGAAAAAGAACGCCGGCTTGTCACAGCCAGCGGCCGAGCAGTACTGATGCGGTTTTGGCATCGTGCTCTCCTTCTGGCGTGATAGTCTCATAAGGATGAGTATCATACGTCAGAAAAGTGTCTATTGTCAATATGGGTTTTCCCCCCCTTGATTTTTTTTGCTATCTGCTGTATGCTGTGTATGTTGATTATTATCCAATTGATTGAGCTATGAACGTTGCGATTCAGATTATATTGATGATTTTGGCAGTTGCTCTGACTGCTGTGGTGTTGCTCCAACACAAAGGTGCCGGACTTGGGGCTGGTTTTGGTGGTGGCAATGGTCCTATTGTGTCCACCAAGCGTGGTGTGGATCTTTTTTTGCACAAACTCACAATCGGACTTTCTATTGCCTTTTTTTCTCTGGCTTTTTTGACCATTTTTATCTAAGATAGAGGCGTATCAAAACGTGTGTTCGTTTTTTCCATGGCTTGTTGTCGTGGCATCGTCTCTATGGTAATGCATGTGTGTGCTTTCAACAACATTTTCACGGCTTCTTTCCCGCGCGAAACAAGCAAAGAAAAAACATAGTATCAAACCACTTATCGGTCATGCGCAAGATATGGCGGTGCTCCGTCGTGTGCGTAAAACATCTATCCCAAAAAGAGTGCAACTGAAGCATGCAAAAAAAATTCTTTCCCCACAAGAGAGGACCATTATTCGTTGGGCTGGGGTGGTCTTCCTTATTGGAATTTTTTGGGCGGGGTACAACGTCCGTACAACATATAGACATGAGATCCCAACGGTTGGGGGGACATATACAGAGGCGGTTGTGGGAAATCCAGAACTCATTAATCCGTTATTTGCAAGTGTAAACGATGTGGATGTCGACTTAGCGCGGCTCTTGTATTCTGGTCTTATGCGGTTTGATGGGGACCAACAGTTAGTGCCAGATTTGGCCATATCTTCATCACTGAGCGACGATAAAAAGACGTATACCTTTGCACTGCGCCAAGACGTGACGTGGCATGATGGGGAACCATTTACGGCACGTGATGTTGCCTTTACCTTTGAGCGTATTCAAGATCCTGTGGCAGCAAGCCCATTATTTTTGAGCTTTCAAACAGTAAAGGTAACCGTCATTGACGAGTATACAATCCAGTTTACTCTCGAAGAGCCATTTCAACCATTTCTTTCCAGTTTGACTGTGGGTATTTTGCCTGAGCATATTTGGGGTGATATTGAGCCGGGGCGTTTGCGCCTTACCAAAGTTAATTTGCAACCAATTGGGACAGGGCCGTTTCAATTTCATAAACTTGCAAAAGATGACACAGGCTTTATCTTTCAGTATGAACTGAAGCGATTTGATGGATATTATAACCAGCCACCATATATTCAAAATTTTATATTCCAATTTTTTGGAGTATATGACACAGACCTTGGCGCGATTCAAGCACTGCGACAAAAGAAGGTGGATGGGCTTCACTTTGTTCCATCTCATTTGCGTGACAAGGTACAGCGGAAGCACGTCGATATTCATACATTACAATTACCACAGTATACGGCGCTCTTTTTTAATCAAAAAAAACAGCCGTTGTTGGAAGATAGTAAGGTCCGCACTGCGCTTGCCTATGCGCTTGATAAGGAAAGAATTCTGCGTGAAAGTCTAAGCGGTGAGGGGCAGGTTATTTATAGTCCGGTATTACCAGGATTTCCAGGGTATACTGAGGATATAGAAAAAACACCATACTCACCGGATGAGGCAAATGCATTACTGGATGATGTGTGGGACAGAATTTCTGCTGAGGAGTATAGACAAGAACGGAAAGAGCAAATTGAACAAGAACTAAAGGATGAACGAGGTGTTGTTGATGTCATCGTTGAAGAAACGCCAGAAGAAGGCAGCCGTGAAGATGGATCCAACACGGACAGTGCGCCAGAGGTCATGAGTTCTTCTACTCAGGAAGAAATTAATGCCGCGTCAGAAGTACAACTTGACGCAGAATTATATGCGGCACAGACCTTTTATAGAAAAGATGATGACGGAAATATTGTCTCCCTTCGCTTGGTCACGGCAGATACGGCAGAATACCATCAAGCAGCTGACTTGATAGCAGGGTTTTGGCAAGATCTTGGGGTTCAAGTAGTTGTGTCCTATGTTGACGCAAAAGATTTTTCTAGACAGGTATTGAAAGATCGAAATTATGACATTGTGCTCTATGGTATTATTGTGGGGAGTGATCCAGATCAGTATCCCTTTTGGCATTCCAGTCAAAAAGAGTATCCTGGTTTGAACTTATCACTGTATGTAAACAGAAGCGTTGACGAGTTACTTGTAAAAGCAAGAGAAACAGATGATCAGGAAGAGCTTGAAACCTTGTACAGTACTTTTCAAGATACTATTCTTGAGGATATGCCTGCTATTTTTTTGCACACGCCTATATATCGGTATGCAACGACAGATCGTGTGCATGGTGTCACGGTAGAACGTATTTTCCATCCAGCAGATCGTTTTTCTGCTGTGACTGATTGGTATGTAAAAACAAAAGGAGACTGGAGGCGAACACGCAACAGTGAACAATAAAAAAACCATGGTACGGTGTTTGCCGTAACAACATATAGCCGAAGTGGTGGAACTGGTAGACACGCATGCTTCAGGTGCATGTGGGAGCAATCTTGTGCGGGTTCGAGTCCCGCCTTCGGCACAACTATCTATTTATTTTTTTATTCCGTCAAAAACGGAGCGGTCATTGGCCGTCGTATTTTTCTTTCTACTTACATCATTGAGTAAAGAAATATTGTATATATCGTATGAACGAAACAACACACACACAGCAGGGTGCTCGGCCGCACTATAAACGGAGTGGACACAGAGCGCAGCCAAATGCACGTCGCAATAGCGGCGCACCGGCAAAACGAGGCGTTGCCTCGCGACGATCTCAAGAATCACGGACTCGGAAGCCAGAAATGGAAAATAAAGAACCGTATGTGAGCAACAAGTCCTATTCACCAAAGCTTGCCAAAGAAACATTGCGCATGATCCCTATTGGTGGGTGCGAAGAAGTAGGCAGAAATATGGTCCTCTTCGAATATGAAGACGATATTGTGATTGTCGACATGGGAATTCAGTTTCCAGAAGAAGACATGCCAGGGATTAATTACATCATTCCAAATATCAAGTATTTGGAAGGGAAAGAAAAAAATGTTCGTGGTGTTGTATTCACTCACGGACATTTAGACCACATTGGTGCTGCACCATTTTTGCTGAGCAAACTTGGGTATCCACCCATTGTGGCTCGTGACTTAACACTGGCCCTGATTAAACATAAACAGGATGATTACGAAAAGGGGAGTGCAAGTAAACTCAAAGTGGTTCGTGTTGGGTCACTGGACGACAAGGTAAAACTAGGAAAAATTACGGTGTCTTTTTTTCAAGTAGAACACTCTATTATGGACGCCATGGGGGTGTGTATTGAGACGCCTGGGGGGACCGCTATTCATCCGGGTGACTGGACTATGGAACGGGACAAAGAGGGAAAAACTCGTCTCAACTACGAGATGCTTGCCAATAAGCCACGTCCAACCGCACTCCTGCTTGAAAGTCTTGGGGCGGTCAGTAATAATCGGCATGGGACATATGAAGAAATGTATGAAAATTTACACCAGATTATTAAGGCGGCTCCGGGTCGTATTATCATTGGGACTTTTTCGTCACAAATTGAGCGTGTGAAATGGGTTATATATGCGGCCAGTAAACTTGGGAAAAAGGTGGCGCTGGATGGATACAGCATGAAGATGAATGTAAAAATCGCCCAAGAATTAGGGTATATTAAAATTCCGGGGAGTACACTTATTGATATTAAAGACATTAGTGACTACCCAGAAGATAAGGTCGTGATTATCTGTACTGGTGCCCAGGGGGAGGCAAATGCGGTACTTATGCGCATTGTCAGTAAGAATCACCGATTTTTGACATTGCAAAAACGTGATACCGTGGTATTTTCTTCTTCTATTATTCCGGGCAATGAACGAACCATTCAACGACTGAAAGATAATATTTATCGTCAGTGTGATAATGTGATTCATGGCGATATTATGGATGTTCATATCAGTGGACATTCTACGCGACAAGATATTCTGGATATGATGAACCAGATCAAGCCAGATTATTTTATCCCAGTATATGCAAATCACTTCTTTTTGAAAGAAGCAAAAAATTTGGTAGTAAAAAATGGATTCTCTGCTGACAAGGTTATTGTTCCAGACAATGGGACAGTGATTGAAATGAATCAAAAAGGAATCAAAGTACTTCCTAAAAAAGTGCCATCTGAATATGTATTTGTTGATGGACTTGGGGTGAGTGATATGCAACATGTGGTCTTACGTGATAGACAAGTGTTGGCAGAAGAAGGAATGGTCGTGGTAATTGCCACTGTCGACAGCAAAACAGGCAAGTTGATTCATAATCCAGATATCATTTCTCGTGGGTTTGTCTTTTTGAAAGACAATAGAAAACTTATTGAGGATTTGCGTCATAAGGTAAAAGGGCTCATTGTAAAATCTGATCCGGCAACATGGGCGGATACAAATCAGATCCGAAATGATATCCGTGAAAAGGTGGGACAATTTTTGTTTACCAAAACAGAGAAACGTCCAATGATTTTGCCAGTGGTGATTGAGGTGTAGGAACTTAGTAACCTAGTAACTCATTCCTGCATCCATGTACACCGGCATAAACTCCGGCAGGGGTCATGCTGCCTCTTGAAAAGAGTATGCCTTCGTGGTATACTTTTTTTCGTTATAAAAGGATCGCCTATGTCAAGGCTATGGTGGTCGATGCCGAAGTGGTGAAACTGGTATACACGCTTGCCTTAGGAGCACGTGCCTTCGGGCGTGCGGGTTCGAGTCCCGCCTTCGGCACCACGACAAAAACAATCTCAATGATATTGGGATTGTTTTTTTATAGATATGTCGTTACACTAGAGATATATGAATATGCATATTTTTACTGCCAGTCTTTCCCAGGACATCCCAACGATTGATTTACATGGTATGAGGCATATGATGAGCGCTCTCGAAGAGCTGGAAAAAAAATTATATACGTATTATCAACAAGGGAATAAAATTTGTCGAGTGATCTATGGTATTGGTGAGGGGGTGCTTGCCAAGGAAGTGCAGGATTCGCTCACAAAAAATCCTATGGTAAGGGAGTGGCATCATGAAGAGACCGGGGGCAGCTGTATTGTACTGTTATAATAAAATATGAAACAAAGTATTGAACAAAAAATAAGAGCATGGGGAAACACCTATGAGCAAGCAACCAAAAAGGAGCGTGTGCAACTGATGCGACAGGATTTGGCGCGTGTGAACCAAAAGAGAAAATCAGTGCATCGTGATTGGCCACTCGTATTGCGGCGGTTTTTGGCATTTCTTATTGATGTTGCCTTTATGTTTGTACCTATGGTATTCATTGCCATGCCACTCGTTGTCTGGCGGGAGTATTTTTTCCCTATTACGTTGCTTGCGGCACTTTTTATGCCATGCTATTTAGTACTTCGAGATGGTATTGACGGGGCTGGAGTCGGGAAACGCATTATGAAGATTTGCGTGATTGATATGAAGACCGGGCAACCCATTAGTTTTAAAAAAAGTCGTTCTCGATATACCATGTTTTTTTCTATCATGCTTATCGTCGAACCATTTGTTGCACTATTTGGTCGAGGAGATCGTGGTGCTGGGGACTATGTTGCTGGAACTCGGGTAGTACGAAGAAAAGATTTGTCTGTTGACAATCAAACTATAGTTTGAGAAACTACATATATATGGATATGCGTATTGTAACAATTTGTTTGCCGCCAAGTAACACTCCTGCCATGGGTGTGTAGCTTGTTATGTATATACAGTACAATACACACCCGAGCAGGGTGTTTTTTGTTTGCCAGCATTCTCGGCAGTGTGACTGTACACCACAGTGCCGAGAACATCTTGCAATCACACGACGGGAGGGAAAAGGCATGGATGAGCCTACGTTGCTGTCATGGGTTCAGTCGGTTCAGTCACGTGTGCATTTGCCGCGTGTGGTGGGGCGTCTGCAGATTCAGGAGGTGCCAAAGCAGTTTCGCAGTGCTGCCGTATGCGGTTGTCCGGTTCTCGACTTTGTCGGGTTTCGGCGAGCGCGAGACGGCGGTGGTGTTGTTCATGTACGGTGTGGTCGGCTCATCAAGATGCCGTAGGGGGATCTATATGCATATGGTGGTTCACCTCCCTGTAGCAGTGCTATGGGGAGGGGAATACGCTACCCTAGTTGTATTATAAAAATCACCGTTGTGTAGACGGTGATTTTGATATCGGGGGCTATTATCGTTCTCCACGTTGACCTTGTCCTACTCTGCCTTTTTTTCCTGCAAATTGTTTCCAGTATGTTGCTTGGGGTGGTGTCACTCCAGCCTCATCCAAGAGTGTTTTTGCCGCTTCTTTGTCACCACTTTGAAATAATGTGGCAGCTTGTTGCAAGGTGTTGAATGTTGCTTCGTTCACTGTATCGGCAGGAAGTCCTCTTTTCGTTGCTCGCTCTGCCCATTCTTCATAGCTTACTTCAAGAATCTTTCTTGCACGGTCTCCATTGTGTGGTCCTTTGTGCTTTGGCCCAATGCCAAGTTCTTCATGCACCGCTTTGATTGCTTCTCGGTCTTCACTTTTTACAGCCGTTTTGATTTTGTTGAAATTGTCTTGGGTCAGCACACTCGCATCAGCTCCATGCGCTTCTAACTCTTCTACCCATTTTTCAAAATCACCGGAGAGGATTATTTTTTGCATGTCTTCTCGATGTTGATCTTGCTCTCCTTTTTTCCCACGGTGTTCACCACGTGTAGGCAGGCCTAGTGATTTTCGAATTTCTTCTGCTGCATCTTTGTCACCAGCTTGCTTCAGCTCGACCATGTCGGCAAACTGATTGAATGCAGCTTCGTCGAATCCCGCGAGTGTATCTGGAAGGTCTGCGTATTGACTCCAGCTTTCAAAGTCTCGGTTTTCCACCATTTCGCGAATCTCTGGATTTCGATGTGGGCCAGGTTTGTCCTCGTCCGCGTGGCTTGCTGCCGACACGGTTCCAAGGCCAGAGGTGGCGAGCAGTGCTGTCCCGAGCACCCCAATGGTGATGTTTTTTTTGTTGATATTCATAGTGTGATCTTAGTGAGTGAGTAGAACGTTCTACATGGTAATACGCACTTCTTTGAATTTTCTTTCATTTTGGGATGCTATTGGTCTGTTTCTGTTACTGGGTGCGTGTTTGTTGTGGAGGGGGGCGTCTCTCGCGTAATGGCTTTCGCTCGGTTCTATCAAAGCCATGAGGGGGTTTCATAGGAAGGATTTCTCCTGCTTCAAATGCATACGCCTCATCGTCTTTTATAAGTTCTCCTATAACACGAACGGGTTTCCCTACAAGCGTGTGTTCTCGTCCCACGATTTCTGCATCTTCAACTGAAACAACCCATATATGTTTTTCGACATCTTGTATCTGCCAGAATTCTTCTTCTTGTACAAGTACTTTCCCAGCAAGCACACCGCGCTCGGGGTTTAGTAGATGCGCAGCACGTCTGTTCCCGAATTTTTCATATGCCGGGACATGGCGGCTCATAACATCGTCTAGATCGTGTCCCAACCCAATTGAGTAAAGGCCCAGACCACCAATGATACTGAGTCCAATCACGCCACCAGTAATTTTGATGAGTGAATAGCGGTACCCTTGCTTCGTATGCCGAATGTTATACTCCGCAAGCAATAGAAAGCCAACGAGTAAGACAATCCACGCATAGGGGAGAGACAACAAAAGCCACCCAGCCTTGGTGTGTTCGAGACGCCCGGCAATATCGAGGTCGTGCATAGAGACAATAGCAATGGTGGTTGCAGCCGCCAGAGAACCAAGCACAATAACCACCCCTGCACTGGCCCAGATCATTTTTTCTTTTACCAAAAACGTCCATCGTGGTCTGGGAGAGATGTCTTTTTCCTTCAGTGCTTCTAAAATTTTGTGTTGGAATTCTTTGGTCATACGGATTCTTTTTCAAGAATGGCGCGAAGTTTCTTTTTAGCTCTATTAATGAGTGTGCCAATGGTTCCTGATGGTTTTTGTAGGATATCGGATATTTCTTTATACTCTTTTTCTTCTAAAAATTTGAGGACAAGTACGGTGCGATATTTTTCGTCCAGTTGTGCCAGCGCCCTTTCGAGCGTTTCTTTGGCAAATGCCTTGTCGAGTGTGCTATGGAGATCTTCGTCGCTTGCCATATTTTCGAGTATGTCCGCGTCGATGATAATTGACTGCGGCCTTGCTTGTTTTTTACGGAACTGGCTCCGTACGTGGTTATGTGCAATCCGATATATCCATGATGAAAATGAGAGTGAGGTATCAAAACCTGCAAGATTTTTGTATACATTGATAAATATCTCTTGCAATATATCATCACAGTCCTCCTTTGTAACTGACGTGATACGGTGAATATACCGCCGGAGTTTTCCTTCGTATCTTTCTATCAGTATACCAAAGAGTGCTTGATTTGAGATTGTCAGCACAGCAAGTTCCTCGTCTGTTGTGTCGGGCATCTGTGTGTGTTGCATACGAGCGGTGCTCTTTTTTGATAGTACGCAGGGGGTGTCCTATTTCTTTCATGTGGGGCATGTTTTTTTCCACAGTTGCGTAGAGTATAGTATACTCTATACTGATGTTATAGATATATTCTCGTTGGTCTGGTTTTACTATCGTTGTGATTATTCATAATGGACCGCATATACCACTATCTGTATTTCCGATATGATTGAAGTTCATTTTTTTTCACTTGTCATACCTGCATTTATTGCTGGTCTGCTTACCTTTCTGGCCCCGTGTACTCTTCCACTGGTTCCCGGGTATCTTGGGTTTATTAGTGGAGCGTCACTGGAAGAAGCAAAAGATCCAAAAAAGGGAAAGGCGGTGCGTCGCAAGATTTTTTTGAATGGAGTGATGTATGTGGTTGGATTTTCTGTCGTGTTTATGCTCTTGGGCTCCATATTTGGCGCTGCTGGTTCATTACTGGGGGAGTATCGATTATGGTTGTCACGTATGGGAGGAATATTTGTCATGTTTTTTGGATTATATCTCATGCATATATTCAAACTTCCGTTTTTTCACTTTTTAAACTCTGATAAAAAATTTAATTTGATACACAAACTTCATCCAGGTAAACCATCAAGTTCACTATTGTTTGGTATGACATTTGCATTGGGCTGGACTCCTTGCGTGGGACCAATTTTAGGGACCATTTTGGTGCTGGCTTCAACGTCTGGGACGTTGTTTCAAGGGGCCCTGTTATTATTTGTTTTTTCTCTGGGGCTTGCTGTGCCATTTTTACTTATGGCACTTGGAGTCGCTCATGCTGCACAATATATTAACATAGTGAGCAAGTATTTACAGGGTATTTCTTTTATTGGCGGGGTATTTTTACTCATACTTGGTATTCTTCTTGTTACAGATACGCTTATACTTTGGTTTTCGTATTTTTATCAGCTGTTTGAGTTTTTGAATTATGAGGCGATTCTTGATTATTTATAATCTCTATAGAGCGCACAATGCGCATGTATATTATTGGTACAAAAAAACCTGTCGATAGAACAGGTTTTTTGTACAGTCGTGTTCGTTGCTACGATGTCGTAGAGTGTTTTGTAATGGCTCGCGTCGCTTCTAAGATCAGATCATCGAGAGCAAGTTGTGCCTCCATTGCCTCCACAACGTCAAGCGAGCTATGCGTTTCTGGTTTTTTTGGCATAAATATTGTACAGCAATCGTCGTGTGGAAGGATGGAGGTTTCAAATGTTCCAATATCTTTTGCTTTTGCAATAATTTCTTTTTTATCAAACCCAACAAGTGGGCGGATGATGGGGAGCGACGTTGCCGCGCCAATTGAACGCATGTTGTCTATCGTTTGAGATGCCACTTGACCCAGTGATTCGCCGGTAACCAATGCTTTGGCCCCTTTTTTCCATGAAAATTTTTCAGCAATACGAAACATGGCACGACGATAGAGAATAATACGATATGCTTCTGGTGCATGCATCATAATGTGTTTTTGTATGGGAACAAATGGACACAAGTAGACGGTGTGCTCGTTGGTATACACGGCTAGGTCATGTACGAGTTGTTTTACTTTTTCAATGGATGCGTCAGTTGTATACGGATATGAGTGAAAATGTAAAAAGAGTGGGCGCAAACCACGCTTGGCTGCATACCAGGCGGCAACTGGGGAATCTATGCCGCCAGACGCCAGCACAATAGCTTTCCCGCTGCCGCCAATAGGAAGTCCACCTGGCCCAGATATTTTTTTCGTATACAAAAATGCTTTGGTATCAACCACTTCAATATAACAGGTCGTGTCTGGGTTTTTGAGTTGTACTTTTTTGCCAAGTGCCTCAATCACCGCTTGGCCTACTGCGGCATTTATTTCCGTAGAGGTGTGGGGAAATTCTTTGTCACTGCGTTTTGTTGCAATACAAAATGTTGATCCCTCTTCTTTTTGCACCAGTGCAATGGCTTGGGCTTTCAATGCGTCCATGTCCTGTGGGCAGGGTTTGGCAATACTGAAGTATGATACGCCAAATGTAGTGGAAACAATCTGGGTCCATTTTTCAATATCTTTTGGCACTATTTCAACGTAGTAGCGGCCGTATAGGCGACGAATGTTTTTTGACAGACCTGCCGCACCAGCCTTGGCTTTCAGCGCGTCAACTAGTTTGGTTTCAAAATACATGCGGTTGCTCCCTTTGAGACCAATTTCGTCGTAATGAATGATGATAATAGGATTCATAATACTTTACAATAGTCGGAATGTGGCCTATTGTCAACCATATTTGGAAGACCCAACAGATGTTTGCTATACTGGAGTTCCTATGCATGATTTGTTAAAAACTCATTTTGGCTATACTGATTTTCGACCGCTTCAGCAGGACATTATTAATACGATTCTTTCCCATAAGGATGCCTTAGTTCTCATGCCAACCGGGGGAGGAAAATCACTGTGTTATCAGCTGCCGGCCATGTATTTTTCTGGTGTCACGTTGGTCATATCTCCGCTCATTGCCCTTATGAAAGACCAGGTAGATAGTTTGAAGGCAAATGGGATACCGGCGGCATGTTTGAATAGTACGATTTCTTTTCAAGAGCAGCGCGACATTGAGCAGGCCGTATACCGGGGGGATATAAAAATACTCTATGTTGCACCAGAGCGGTTAGCATTACCGTCGTTTCAGGACTATCTCAAATCACTCGAGCTCAGTTTTATTGCGATTGATGAGGCACATTGTATTTCTGAATGGGGGCATGACTTTCGTCCGGATTATAGAAATCTTCATTTGCTTCGTCGGCAGTTTCCACATGTGCCATGCATTGCCCTCACCGCCACGGCAACCGAACGGGTTCGTCTTGATATTGTGAAACAGCTTGACCTCGATGCTGCACCACAATTTGTTGCAAGTTTTAATAGAGAAAATTTGCACTACCATGTTGAGCAGAAAAATAAAACATTTGAACGAGTATGTGATCTTCTCGATAAACATCGAGATGTTCCTGTTATTATTTACTGTTTTTCTCGTAAGGATACTGAAAAATGGGCAGCAAATTTACGAGTCGAAGGGTACGATGCCTTGGCATATCATGCTGGCTTGGAGGCAGATGTGCGTCGTCAGACTCAAGATAAATTTATTCGCGACGAAGTGCCCATTATTGTGGCAACCATTGCTTTTGGTATGGGGATCAACAAACCAGATGTGCGGCTCATTATTCATACCAGTCTCCCCAAGACGATTGAGGGATATTACCAAGAAACAGGGCGTGCGGGGAGAGACGGACTGAAAAGTGACTGTGTGTTATTTTATTCCTATGGAGACAAGCACAAGCAAGATTTTTTTATTAACCAAATCGAAGATGAACAAGAGCGCGTGCATGCACGAGAAAAGTTGGGCCAGATCATTGCGTTTTGTGAGTCAACCGTATGCCGAAGAGCTTACATACTGAGCTATTTTGGTGAAACATGGGGAGAACAAAACTGTGGGGCCTGTGATACCTGTGTTACGCCAAGGGATCTTTTTGACGCGACAGAAATAACCCAGAAAATATTGTCCGCCGTAATCCGTACTGGGGAGCGGTATGGGCTTACCTATGTGATTGATGTGTTAAAAGGATCCAAAAATAAAACAGTGAAAGAGCGCGGCCATGATCAGCTCTCTGTATTTGGTATTGTACAGGATATGTCAAAGCAAGATCTGAGGAACATTGCGCAGCAGGTTGTTGGCAAGGGACTTTTGGAACAGCACGGAAAAGAATACCCAACATTTCGCATGACTGACGAGGGGAGAGTATTTTTAATTGAAAAGAAAACGCTGCATCTTTCCAAACCAAAAAGCCAGATGGCGGTAGGAGAAAGAGAAGAAAAAGAGATCGACTTTGACGCAGCATTGTTTGAACGACTTCGCATGGTAAGAAAGCAAGTGGCGAGTGATTTGGCCGTGCCGCCGTTTGTTATTTTTGGTGATAAATCATTGCAAGAGATGGCATATTACATGCCACAAGATAAGACTGCCTTTGGTGCCATATTTGGCGTGGGGGCGGAAAAATGTGATCGGTTTGGGGCAGTGTTTTTGGATGAGATCCGGCAGTATCAAAAAGAGACTGGCAAAACTGGGGTGGAACCGCTGCGTCTTAGAAGTACCCCCAAAGAGCTGTCTCTCAAGAGAAAAGGGTCCACGTATGACGCCACAAAAGAGTTGTTGGCGCAGGGGCTTACCTTTGAAGCCGTTGCAAAAAAGCGTGGGTTTGCACTCTCTACTATTATCGGCCATGTAGAAAAGTTGCGTGCGGCAGGTGAGTCGGTTTCGCTTGATCACGTTGCTCCCAGTGGGGAACGGTTTGACCGTGTGAAAGAAGCATTTCAAAAAACAGGCTCTCTTTCACTCTCTCCAGTCAAAGAGTTACTGGGAGATGAGTTTTCCTATGAAGAGTTGCGTGTTGGGCGGTTGTTTTTGGTCTAGTAATGGTATTGTTTCCCTTTTTCAATGGTAATGGCTCGGTAGAGTTGTTCCAGGAGAAGTGTGCGGACCATTTGGTGTGGAAATGTTAAGTCAGATAATGACAGGGTGATCGTGGCAGCGTCAAGAATTGATGCATGAAATCCGAGTGGGCCACCGATAAGAAAGGTGATTTTCCCGGTTGTGGCTGTACGTGTGGTAAGCCATGCAGAAAAGGCAAGGGAGTCCATGCGTGTGCCCGACTCGGTGAGTGCCACCACCATACCTGAGCCATCTAGATATTTTTTTATTTTTTCAGCTTCTTTTTCACGAACGTGTTCACGCACATCAGTGGTTTGAAATGCTTCTTCTTTTATTTCAATTATATCAATTTTTGCGTACGGTGAGAGACGGGTGGTATATGCTTTTTCTGCGTCACGCCAGTATTGCTCTTTCTGCTTGCCTATGGCTATAATACGTATATGAATCATAAAAAAATATATATGGATAATGAAACACCGGGAATGTTAGGAGAGTTGAAAGATGTGATTAATGAAGGGGCGGATACATTTGTACGCAAACCACTTGGAAAAGTGTTTGATGGCATGGGTTCGTTGCTGGGCCAGAAAAATGAAAAGGGGGATGATGTTGGGTAGCGAGGAGTATTTTTTTTGATATACACACCGCCGTGAAGGCGGTATTTTTTTTATTTGGTTGCATTGACAGAGTGACATATGCGTGATAGGTTCGGCGTACGACATTGGACGTCGTGAGGAGGTAACGATGCAGAAGAGGCTCAAGTGCAGCGGGTGTGGCTCGAAGAAGCCGCCGGAGGGGACGAAGGAGGACGACCGCCACGTCGGTTGTCCGAAGGACGACGATCCCGCGCGCCCCGCGGCGTGGCACCCGTACGGTGACACCCTGCCGCCCCCCGCGGGGAAGGAGTTATCGGGGTACTCGCACTAGGCTCCGATTCCCGAGCTACACGAGGACAAGACAGAAAGGAGGTGCCTCGGGGAAAAAGCAAAACACGTCTGATATATCAGGCGTTTTTTGTTTCAGTGAGATCAATCCACCACCGCATCAAACCAACGTCACGAGTGTTTTGTGGGGTGTGGACGATATCCTGTAGTACGCCGCCATTTTTTTCTATCACTTTTCGTGATCCAACATTATCTTCGTCGCAGGTCACCAGGACTTTTTTGAGTCCTAATTTTTTTGCTTCTACTAGCGTGAGTTCAAGCGCTTTTGTTCCGTACCCCATGCCACGTTTGGTTGGGCGAATATAGTAGCCAATGTGTCCACCGTATTCTTTCAAGTGTTCATTCAACGTGTGTCGAAGTGATACGCGGCCAATAAATTCTCCACCATCAACCAACCAAAAGAGGGTGTCGGGTACTTTTTTTGTTGGATCAATGCCGGCTATGCGGTCATGTACCTCCCGGACAAAGCCATCAAAATCCGTATCAATTTTTTCTGCGTCATACGAAAGCTCATTGCCTTCTTTGTGAAATTCTGCCAGCCCTTCGAGGAAGCTTTTTTTGTACGTTGTATTGGGTAAAATAAGGTCCATAGAATAGGTGATATATACCTGTGTAGTTTATCCCCAATTGTGGAGAAAGTCTACACTTGACACCTCTATGACAATCATATACAATAGCCCTCGTTGCTTACATTGAGTTTTTTTCTCGGGATGGATAAAGAACTCAATTCCCGTCGCGCACCAGCGACAGGACCACGTCCCAACACGTTTTGGACCTCTGGAGTGTAGTACAATCAATACAATGTTCATGTATCTATTGTCACAACATATCCAGCAGTAATTCAAAGCGTTTGGACAAGAAATATGTTCAACCGCATCAAAGCGGTTTTTTGTTCGTCAAAATCTTGATTCATAAAACAGTCTGAGCAGTGAAGAAAATTCTGCATACGCTCAGGATATTTTATGAGATAAGATTACGGATCGATCATTACAATTTAACAAGTGAAAAGTAAAAATTGTAAGTAAAACAACAATAAGCAGAAGCACTTTTGTGTGTTTCTGTTGTGTGCACTAAGGGCACACGGTGAATGCCTTGACACCAAATGACGAAGAAGGACGTTGCAGGGTGCGAAAAGTTTCGGTGAGGTCCCAAGCAACCTTTGACCCGGAA
>Ga0066639_10001231_pt1 | contig 22855 bp, 24 predicted proteins | sample CryGeyCG2114_010_2_FD_59504 | JGI IMG/M metagenome (GOLD analysis project Ga0066639, IMG submission 59504) | Groundwater microbial communities from aquifer - Crystal Geyser CG10_big_fil_rev_8/21/14_0.10 | ecosystem: Environmental > Aquatic > Deep subsurface > Groundwater | place: USA: Utah...
CCTTTTCCTCAAAACCGGGAATAAAAGCCCCCTCGCCGAGCACTAAGCGAACGCCGCTCGATGTCCCGCGATCAATAACCTTCCCATCCTGCTTCACGGTAATGGCAAGCTCAAGAACATCACCTGCTCGCGCCGGTCGATCAACCGCCTTTTCCTCGGCAGCCATATTCCGAAGCCGGCCAAGCACGTCTTCAACCTCTTTTTCATCAAAAGACGCATCTCTTTTTTTCACTTTTATCTTTTCAATATCACCAAGCGTTACCGGTGGCACAATCGCGACAGTGGCCTTGTATGTTATGCCAAAAGGCGGAACCATTTTTTGTATGGCAATGTTCGGCTGTCCAAGAGTGTCGCTGCCGGCGTCGCGAAATACCGACGGCAATGTCCCGGCAACAATCGATTGAAGCGCTTCTTGATACACGACAGCTTCGCCGCCGACGTGACGACAGACAACATCATACGGCGCGCTTCCTTTTCTAAAGCCGTCGATCGGTGTGCGTTGCGAGAGGCTCGAGGCCGCGCGCTGAAGATATTTTTCTATGTCGCCACGCTCAAGCTCCACGAAGAATTCCAGCATTCCTTTTTCAGTTGTTGTTTTTGATGATTTCATAAAAAAAGTAGCCTCACCGTAACACATGGACGCGCCACGCGCAAGGAGGCGCGTTATATTAATTATGTAAACGCGCGCGCTTTCCGGATACTGCGGCTATGGCTTTCATGATAGTATCGGTTGCGCGAAATAGCTCCTCCTGCGACATGCGGCCGTCGCTCTTAGGAAAAACGATGGGCGCGCCAAACGTTAGCGTTGCCACTCTGCGGCTAAATACAAAGTTGCGCAGTATGTCTCTGAATCGTGTGATTTCAGGACCCCGATAACCAACAGGGATAATCGGCGCGCCGGAACGGATGGCAATACGCGCCGCGCCAGTCTTTCCCAACATAAGCTCATCAGGATGGGTATTGCGTGTTCCTTCGGGAAATATCCCGATTATGCCGCCGGAACGCGCTATGTTCGCCGCACGATCAATAACGCCCCAGGGCTTTCGCCAGTCAATGAGGATGGCGGGGAGGAGCAAAGCAACCGCCCTCGTCCACCATTGCGTTGTCCAAAAATCGTCCCTCGCAATAAACCATATAGACTGTCCCGTCTTGGCGATGACTGCATTGGCTAAAAGCCAGCCGTCGGGAACGCTCACGTGATTTGAGGCAAGTATGAACGGTCCGCGTGATGGAACATGTTCAAGGCCGCGAACGTTCCCGAGAAACAACCGGTTTACCACGGGAATCATTTTTTTTGCGAGCCAGTAAACGGGATTACGAGGCTCTACAATAACCATACCAATATCTTAGACAAGGAATCCAACGATTAACAAAGCAACAATATTCAGAATTTTGATCATTGGGTTGATCGCGGGACCGGCGGTGTCTTTGTACGGATCGCCAACTGTGTCTCCGGTAACTGCGGCGGCGTGCGCTTCGCTGCCTTTGCCGCCATACAATCCTGTTTCAATAAGTTTTTTCGCGTTGTCCCAGGCACCGCCGCCGGTAGTCATTGAAATCGCAACAAATATGCCGGTCACAATGCTTCCGACGAGAAATCCGCCGAGCGTGCGCGCGCCGTGGGAGCCCAATGCGAATCCTATAATAATAGGAGAAAGCACCGGGATGAGCGCGGGAACGAACATCTGTTTTATGGCATCTCGGGTCACAATATCAACGCAGCGCTCGTAATCCGGCTCCGCCTTGCCTTCCATCAAGCCCTTGATCTCTCTGAACTGACGTCGAACCTCTTCGACAACTTTACCAGCGGTCTTGCTTACCGCTTCCATGACAATGGCGCCAAAATAGTATGGCAGTAATCCGCCCAAGAACAACCCAACAAGCACAAACGGATCTGACAACATAAACAATGTGTCGTGCCCGCGCGCGGCAAGCTCTTCGGTGTATGATGAAAACAACACAAGAGCGGCCAGTCCGGCGCTGCCAATTGCATATCCTTTAGTAACAGCCTTCGTGGTATTGCCAACCGAGTCGAGCTTGTCAGTCACTTCACGAACCTTTTCAGATAATCCCGCCATCTCCGCTATGCCTCCCGCGTTGTCGGTGATGGGGCCGTACGCGTCAATCGTAACAATAATACCAGCAAGGGAGAGCATGCTCACCGTAGCGACGGCAACGCCGTAAAGCTCGGCAAAAGCGTACGATCCCAAAATACCCGCGGCAATGGTAATCACCGGCAGCGCGGTTGAGCGCATAGACACGGCAAGTCCCGCAATGATGTTGGGGCCATGTCCTTTTGTCGACGCCTCTGCAATTTTTTTGACTGGCTGATATTTATCTGACGTGTAGTATTCGGTGATTATAACCAAAAGCGCGGTCACGCCAAGTCCGACCAAGGCAGAGTAGAACAAGTTGATCGCCAAAAAGCGCCCGTTCTCCTGCATCATATGTTCAGTAACAAAATAGAAACCTACCGCAGCAAACACTCCTGATGCAAAAAGTCCTTTGTACAAGGCCGCCATGATTTTCTCTTTCTCTCCTAGTCGGATGAAAAACAGACCAATCACGGAAGCAACAATAGAAACGGCGCCAAGCGCCAGAGGATACAGTACTGCATTCTCATACTGCGGAAAGACTAAAGAACCGAGCAGCATAGCCGCCACCGCAGTGACCGCATAGGTTTCAAAAAGGTCAGCTGCCATGCCCGCAGTGTCTCCAACGTTATCTCCAACATTATCGGCAATGACTGCCGGGTTGCGCGGATCATCCTCAGGAATATTTGCTTCCACTTTTCCAACAAGATCAGCGCCAACGTCTGCGGCTTTAGTAAAAATACCTCCGCCGAGGCGTGCAAAAATAGAGATAAGGCTTCCGCCGAACCCGAGCCCGATGAGTGCGTGCACGTTACCGGTTGCGGCGTAGAACCCAGCAACTCCAAGAAGGCCAAGTCCAACAACCAACAAACCAGTCACTGCGCCGCCGCGTATGGCGACAGCCAACGCTTTATCAAGCCCCTTGCTGGCCGCGTGAGCGGTTCGAACATTGGCACGGACCGCGACATTCATCCCAACGTATCCCGCAACACCCGAGAGAACCGCGCCAACCAAAAATCCCAAAGCAAGCGGCCACCCAAGGCTTAATCCAAGCGTAAAAAACACAACGATCGCAACCACGGCAATGGTGCGGTACTGCCTGTTCAAATAAGCACGCGATCCTTTCTGGATCGCAGCCGCTATCTCCTGCATCTTTTCGCTACCAGGAAGCCGTCCTAAGACCCACGCGGCTAGACCGCCGCCGACAGCGACAGCCAGCACGGACGCCGCTAAAGAGAACAAAAGCGTATTAGACATATAGATATATCCTTAAAATTATCTATTTAGTTATGTGGCAACTTCATCGTCTTTCTTTTCCGCAACCGCCTCGCTGGCGGGGACGGCTGATTCTTTTTCGCCTCCGGCTTCCCCGACAGAGGCATCTTCTGATGCCACTCCTTCTTCTGTAGAAGATGGCCGATCATCAACTGTTTCAACTACGGTCGCTTTATCTTGCTTGATGTCGATTTTCCATCCGGTCAAATTTGAAGCAAGGCGAACATTCTGACCTTGTTTGCCGATTGCAAGAGAAAGCTGGTCTTCAGCAACAAAGGCTTCGGCGCCTTTTGTTTCTTCATGAAGAACAACATCAGACACTTTTGCGGGAGAAAGCGCGTTCTTAATGAACGACTTCGTGTTCTCTTCCCATTCGATGATATCAATTTTTTCACCACCAAGCTCGCTGATAATAAACTGGACACGCGTTCCTCTTTGCCCAACACATGAACCAACCGGATCAACATTCTCTTCAGACGTATGAACTGCGATCTTTGATCGCGATCCGGCCTCGCGAGCTATCGACTTTATTTCAACAACCCTGTCCGCAATCTCAGGAACCTCCATCTCAAACAGCCGGTGAACAAGCTCCGGATGCGCTCGAGACACAATAACCTCCGGTCCGCGATTCGTTGAGCTGACCGATTTTATATAGAACCGGGCCTGCATGCCGGACGTGTATCGTTCGCTGCGTACCTGCTCTGAAGGAGGCATGACAGCAGTAGCCTGCCCAATATCCACTAATACGTTAGCGCCCTCTACGCGCTGAACCGTTCCTGACACGATCTCGCCTTCCTTGTCCTTGTATTCGTTGAAAATAACGTCGCGCTCAGCCTCGCGAAGGCGCTGAATAATCACCTGTTTCGCGGTCTGCGCTGCCATGCGACCAAAATCACCGGGCACGGTCAACTCTGTCACGATCTCATCACCAAGCCGCGCGTCTGCTTTTGTCTTCTGCGCTTCTGAGATCATTATTTCAGTCTTTGGGTTAAAACGTTTTTCTTCTTCACCGTCTTCCACTGCTTCCGGCGAGGCGGCCCCGTCCTCTTTTGGATCTTGTGCTGAACCTTTCAAAACTCCATTCTCGACAGGCGCAGCCTTCGTGGCTTCACTGTCGCGTGGCTCCGAACCGGCAATGCGGACAACTTCGCCCTTTTCGTCGAGGATATCCTCTTCCTCCAACTCTTGATCCTCAACAACGGTCTTCACATCGCTAACCCGTATTTCCATTGTTTCTGGATTAAATTTAACGTGCAGATTTTGCATCTTATTGCCAAAATCCTTACGATACGCCGCTGCCAGCGCTTGCTCAATAGTAGACAGAACAGCCTCTACGGGAATGTGTTTTTCCTCACATATGGCGCGTATGGCCTGTAAAACTTCTTTTGACATAATTCATTGTGTGGCGCGACGCCTAACTTATACAGAAACACATGTAAGGTCAAAAGGCGGAATCTAAACGATCTTTACACGTTTTTTGCACTAATTCGACATCGCTTTTATAAAAAAGAGCTAGTCTACAATCGTAAACTAGCCCATATAAATACACTATAGCACCATCGAGCAAAAATGCAACACATTAGAAACGCTCTTCGCTAAAATGTTGGTGGCGGCGGTGGCGGCAGTTGAGAATCGTCCTTCTTCTTTTTTGTGTCCTCTGAAGCATCGCCAGGAAGACGCAATTCATCCCCATCTGCATCTTCCTTAAACATGTTTACAACGCGATCGCCGAGCTGATCCCTCTTTTCCTGTATATACCAGACAAGGATGGACAACAGCAAAAACACCAGGATAACTATGCCTATAATTAGCGAATTGTTGAATTTAAAGTCAGAAGGGGCCTCTTTTGAACTATCTCTCACCACAGCACCAGGCGCTATTTCCTTTACAGAACTGCTTTCGGTTGAGCTTTCCTCGTTTAGCGCTCGTGTGTCTGCAACATCTTCTGATGAAACAGAGTTATTTTCTCCGCCTGAGTCATCGTCTGCCTGAATCCGCCCTGCGCCAGAACCCATGGTCTCTTTTTCGTCCGGAATCGCAGGCTGCTCTTCCTTTTTCTCCGGTGCTGATCCGTTATCAACAACGCTCAACACGGGCTCTGTTTCTGTAGCGTTCTTAACCGCAAGGGGTTTCTCGGCATCCGGCGGCGTAGCCGTATCGTCCGTTGTTGAGGCAGGCGATTTTGCGTCCGACATCGGTTCATTGCCTTGCTTGTCTCCAGAAACAGGCATCCTATCATTCGCCTGCGCGCCAGGCTCTCCCACCGCCCAGTATATGGCAGCGCTATTATTCGAAAGTTTGCCGTTGTCCGAGGCAAAAGCCTCTATTTTTTGCGTCCCGAGAGCGAAAGCCGTTGGTGGCTGCCACTGAAAAGAGGCAACCCCTTGCGGGCCGTCTACCGGCCTAACCGTGTCCCGCGACACGCCATTGAGCACTATAGTAACCATGTGTCCATTCTTTGCAAAACCCGAAATAAACGGACGCTCTATGCCCGAGTTAGCATTCACAATCGGACGGATTAGCGTTGGCGCTGGCGTGGGGGGCGCTATATTTACTGAAACGATATTTGAGCTAAAGCTATTCTTTCCGGTCGCATCCCGCGCAACAGACGAAATTCTGTGCCACCCAACAGAAAGGCCGCTTATCTGGAGACTGAAAGATCCGGTTCCGGTCGAATGGTTTGTTGTCTTTGCTCTTGCAATTTCTACCCCGTCCGCATAGACAAGAATTGTTGAATTGTTCTGAGCAACGCCCCCCACCCAAACCCTGTCACTGCCGAGCCTTGATCCAGCAGACGGCGCCAATATAACCGGGGCAGGATTCGGAACCACCCACAACTTCCGCTCTTCAGTAAAAGCACTGTACAGAGACCTAGTCTCATCTGTCGCGCGCACCGCAATGAGGTGTTTTCCTGAAGAGAGCGGCAAAAACGGCTTATAACTAAAATTACCACCGTCAACGACAGCGTCTCCATTGTATACGCCATCAATAAAAACCTGAATAATAGTGCCGACATCAGACGATCCGGCTATCTTTGGCGCAGGCGTGGTAACAACATCACCGGAAACAGGAGACACGAGTCTTGGCGCTGTCATTTCTGCCGCAGACGCGTTGTCTGAGCAGACAAAAAGCGCAAATACAAAAGCGCACGACACAATACACAGGCGCCAAAAAGGCGTCTTGCGTCTTAAGTTATCGAATTGTATTTTTTGCTTACGCATATCTGATTGTTTCATATGTTTCTGTAGTTACACGGGTATTACATACTAAAGGAGGCAAACAGCCAACGGCTTATGCTCCTCTAATCTTTTATTGATAAAGGGGTATAAGAATAGGCTGTTTGCCTCCTATGTCAGATATGTTGTTAAAATGAACAAAAGAACTGTGTATTCAGATTGTACATCACCGCAACAAAAATAAAAACACCCCTGCCAAAGAATATTTAGTGTTTTTGTGTGTAAAACTGTGGATACCCTGAGGACAAACTCCGACAACAGGGCGCTAAACAGTCAAAGACATATCGGCTTTTTACTCCATATATCGGATATAGCCACATGGTGCCGTATGATTATGTTTTCCACCTTGTTTCCACAGATGACGGCAACAAGATCAATTCTGGCGTTTTCAATCTCTTTTTCGCTAATATAAGCCATTGCTGACTTACGTATTCTCAGATATTTTTTTCTATCTACCGCATATTCAGGGACAACGCTATTGCCTGCTGATCTTGTTTTTACTTCAACAAAAATAAACTGCCCCAATGCGTCTTGGGCAACAATGTCTATTTCTCCGAAACGGGTGTGGTGGTTTGTTTCTAGGATCGCATAGCCTTTTTTTGCGGACAAATACCATGCGGCGACACGTTCGCCCCATACACCAAGAGAGATTCCTCCTTGCCCCATACTATTGGGGCAGGTAATCCTTCTTTTTCTTAAATTGCTCAATATCCTTTCTTCTTTTTGGGGCAACAAAAATCACGTATTTAAAAACTAGCGCCGCCCAGCCAATACTTACCAGCAGCCAGATAAGCCAAAAAATTGGAGCAGAAAGATAAAACACGTTTATTTGTCTGAATGTCCAAAAAATTATCCCAATCCATCCCATTGTCCAAGCAAGAGAAAAAAGCTTTTGTGCTGTTTTTTTGGCCAATATGTCTCCTTTTTTTGCTTTCGCTTTCACAAAAAGAGCAAAAACCATGGCAAACACAATAAAACCAATGAGATAGTAGGCCAATACAGAGGTAAAAGGTCCAGGATATCTGTTGAATAGGTAGCTTGAGCTCAGTAAATGACGAATTATGTCCATACACTACTGTTTTATAAATACTAATCCAAAATGATATTGACCCGCAGCAATGGGAGATTCTCCTGAAAAACCGGCAGATCGCGCTATTCGTATCAATTCCTCAGGGTCGACGCGCTGCCCCCCTGGAGGCCCTATGGTAGCATTTTCATTTTTCCAGTCAACAACAAGAAGCTTGCCGCCGGACTTAAGCAGGCGAAAAACCTCTCTAAACACAGACAGCCTGTCCCTCACTTGAAAAAGCATGTTTACCAAAAAGGCTGCGTCCAGAGAGTCCTGCGCTATCTTTGTTGCGCCAACAATTTCAAGATCCGACCATACAATCGAAATATTTGTTATGCGTTCCGCCTGCGCCTCTCTTTTTACCTGCTCCAAAACCGGCTTCTGCACATCAATGGCGTACACGTGCCCTTTGGGGCCGACAACGCGCGCTGCTGCGTACGACATGTAGCCGCTGCCACATCCAAAATCCCCAATAAGCATGCCGGGGCGGACATCAAACGCGCCAACAAGCGTGTCCGGTTTTAAAAATTGTGTTTCAGATGCTTGCATGTTCTTATATGATACCACATTTGCCGCATCTGAATATAATCAAAAGCCGAATTGCAAAAAAAATAATTCGCATTATCCACTTTTGTGCATAATCATGTGCACAACATCTTATTAACCAACACAAACCGGATATTGACAAACGCGCGCTCGGGACTACTATTAAAATAGGGCGGAGTTAGTCGCCCGTCCTTGCACATTAAATTAAACAGGAGGACGTATGATGTTTGTCGACGCTCGCGAGGCAGCTCGCGAAGCAAGGCGGGCGCGCCGACGGCTGCGCAAACTGCGCTACGACAAACAAGCTGCGCGATTCGAAAACCCGTTTGAAGACGAACTCTATCCGCTTGAGGTGGATGGGTACGATTTCGATGAGTTTCATGGATTTATGTCGCGCGAGCACCGTTTACCGATCACCTAATCTAATCGTATGAGCAGTGAGGATTCGCCATCCCCATAAAACCCGCCCTAATCATTGTGGGCGGGTTTTATGTATGCATGCTAGCAAAATGGCGCTTGCGTAAAAAAACATATGTCTGCGCCTCCCGCCGCCCGAGGCGGAGAGGAAGATCGGCACGCACCAAACCTATTATAATATTCACTTTTGAGACTCAAGAATCCGCTGAATCGCCAGCGTGAATGCGGCAGTGCGAAGATCAATAGAATATTGGGAGTGGGCGCTCCACACACTACGAAACGCATTCCGCATAATAGACTCAAGCTTCTCAAGCACCTCGGTTTCTGCCCAATGTTCGCCTGCGCGATTCTGCACCCATTCAAAATAGCTGACCGTGACGCCGCCGGCGTTTGCAAGAACGTCTGGCAGTACATATATTTTTTTGCCCCACAACAGCCTATCCGCTTCCGGCGTGGTCGGGCCGTTTGCAAGTTCAAGGATCACGCGCGCGCGTATGTCCTCTGCGTTATTTTCTGTTATTTGGTTCTCGAGCGCCGCGGGCACAAGCACGTCGCACTCCTTGAACAGAATAGCCTCGCTCCCCACTTGCTCAACGCCAGGATAGCCGATGACTGATCCGTGCTCTTTTTTTGCTTTTGCAACAGCCAAAATGTCGAGCCCTTGTGGGCTGTATATTCCTCCGCGCGAATCAGAAACACCAACAACCGCGTGCCCTGCCTTCTCTGCCAAAGCGGCAAAGGTATACCCCGCATTTCCAAAACCCTGAACAACTATTCTAAGGGGAGCGCCAAGGCCAAGAATGCGCGTTGCTTCGTCAAACACGTAATAGCCCCCCTGAGCAGTCGCAACGCCACGACCCTCACTGCCGCCGTTCCCAAGGGATTTTCCCGTGAACGCGGCGCGAGACGTATCGCCAGAGAGTTTCTCATACTCGTCTGACATCCAATCCATGGTCTGAGCATTCGTGTTCACGTCTGGCGCAGGAACATCAACACTGGGCCCAATGTGCTCGTGCATTTTTCGAACCCACCCGCGAGCCAGATTCTCAAGCTCTCTCGTTGACAGTTTTTTGGGGTCTACTATGGCGCCGCCCTTGCCGCCGCCCATTGGTATGTCCACGACAGCGGTTTTTATAGTCATCCAAAAAGCAAGGGCAGTCACCTCATCAATATCCACCTGAGAATGAAAACGTATGCCTCCTTTGTACGGACCGCGGCTGTTGTTGTACTGCACACGATACCCTTGGAACACTCGCGTGTCGCCACTATCCATAACAACCGGAATCTCAAACTCGTACACATGATCCGGCTTGCCTAGTATTGAGAGAATATTATTAGTACTACCGCCAACCGCGAGCGCTGCTTCTTTTAGCTGACGAAGCGCGTTATCAAACGTAGACATATATATGGATGAATTATAATTTTCGCAGTACAACCAGCGCGAGCTGTTTGCCCCCACATCAAGTTTTCGATGTCATTTTTCTATTTACCCGCGTCGCCCTTCTCTTCCAACCAACGCTCAGCGTCAATTGCCGCCGCGCAGCCGCTTCCCGCTGCCGTGACCGCCTGACGATAGCGAGCATCAACCACGTCGCCACAGGCAAAAACACCATCAACACTGGTCCGTGTTTGTTGCTGTGTGGCAATGTATCCTTTTTCATCAAGATCAATCTGCCCGACAAACACCCCGGTGTTTGGCTTATGCCCGATCGCAACAAAAAGTCCCTGGCACGAAATTTCTTTTTTTTCTCCTGTCTTGTTATTCACTACAAGAACACCAGAAACGGCCTCACTGCCCAGAACATCAACAACCTCGGTGTTCCACATAAAAAAAATCTTCTTGTTGGCCAAAGCGCGTTCCTGCATTATCTTGCTTGCCCGAAGTGCGTCTCTTCGGTGTAGCACAGTAACGCTCTTCGCGACTCGCGCAAGAAACAGCGCGTCCTCCATGGCAACATCGCCGCCCCCAACAAGCACAACATCCTTTTCTTTAAAAAAGAATCCGTCGCAGGTGGCGCAGCTCGACACGCCCCTGCCGCGAAGGCGCTGTTCTGACTCTAGGCCAAGCCACTGCGCCGATGCGCCTGTCGCAATAACAACAGAATCTCCTAAATAATCTTTGCCGCCCGCCTTGACCACAAAAGGCCGCTTGCTGAAATCAACACTATCGACCTCCTCAGACAGAACAACGGAGTCAAACCGTTCTGCTTGCGCTTTGAATTTCACCATAAGGTCAGGCCCCTGAACCCCATCAGGGAAACCTGGGTAATTCTCCACATCCGTTGTTGTCGTCAGCTGGCCTCCGGGCTCAGGACCGGCAAAAACAAGCGGGCTGAGCGTCGCGCGGCCGGCATATATAGCCGCTGTGTATCCCGCAGGACCGGAACCTATAATAATGACTTTATATTTTTCGGAGGACATATCAAGAAGCAAGTTTTTTCTTCAATTCTTCTTTTTGCTGTAGTCCAACCATTTGTTCGGTCACCTTGCCATCTTTAAACACAATCAGTGTTGGAATACTCATAACGCCGTAATGTGCAGAGGTTTGCTGGTTCTCGTCTACGTTTAATTTTACGATCTTCGCGGTAGCGCCCAACTCATCAGACACCGCATCCAAAATAGGCGCCTGCGCTTTGCACGGGCCGCACCATGGCGCCCAAAAATCAACAAGTGTTGGTTTATCGCTCTGTAATACTTCGACTTCAAATGTTTCGTCCGTTATCTCATTTATTTTCATACTGTGTTTTTAATGACAAGCAATCTTTATTATAAGCGTCGAGACGTTGTGTGTCCACATCTCTATGTATGTATTAAATTAAATAGATAATACAAACTAATAATAATAGTAATAAGCGTGTGGACAAGGTGGACATCTAATAAAAGAGACCAATGTAGGCGATAAAAACAGTTTGCCGTTGTGGAGTATCTATGTTTAACATTTTGGGCAACAGGGTTATAACAAGTGGATTATTTTAAAGCTTTTTCAGCTACAGTTTTTTGTTAGAAAGTTACCAACAGATATGAACATCTTTTTAACATCTTTTTGCTTTGCTCATTAACAGGGTTATCCGAATAAAAAAAGGATTTATGCACAAGCACTGTGGATATTATTTAATAAGTGTGTATGGAACAAAATTGTTTTATACACCTTTCTCTAAGGCTGCAGTAATTTTAGAAAAGCCGGGGTCAGATAAATATCCAGTTTTTTTAATGAAGATTTTTTAAGCGCAGCGTCTGAATTTATTACTTTATTCTATAAGGAACTTTTGTGAACTTTTCTGATATTTAATACTATAAAAAAACGCCAGTCGTTTATGGGACAACTGGCAAACCGGCTGATGCCGATCAGTACCCATACCCGGGCGGGAAACGATAGGAACTGATAGGCTAACATCAGTGCGTTACCCGCCATCTGCAGTACGCTACTGAAGACCTTAAAAGCTTCAATACGAGCCATCTTTGCACCTTACATGTTAAGGTGGATTGACGAAAAAACAAAAATTCTCTTAGCTTTCCTCCAAATTTATCCTAAATTGACGGATATTTAATAGGCTATTTCAGGAGATATAATAATAGCATTTTTAGCAACTTCTGTCAATTTCTACGGCTAAACTTCAGATACACCGAAACGCTAGTGTCCGTTGAAAGGATAGTTTTGTCTAATATGTCTGTGCATCTGAGGCACAACCGTCAATATCCACAATATTGTGGATATTGACGGTTGTGCTTGCCACGTCAGAATAACTGTTGCTATCAGTAATGGAATTTGGGTGAAATAAAAAAAATTAACAAATAATTATTTTTTTCGCGAAGACCTTTTGAAATTTTTCAAATCTGGCTAATAAAAAAAGGGATACTCTGTTAAGCATCCCTTTTCTGTCGTCCTCACGGTTATGAGACGACTGTGAGGACGGGTCTTCCAGCCGAAGAAGTTGGCGTTGCGTCGGAGAACGTAATGCCTTCTTTGGCAAGGTTCAAGAGCCCGGTCATTTGCTGCGCAAGCATGAGCATTTTGGGTAGCATCAGAGCTTGATCATACACATAGTCTGAATCGTACCCATATTTTTGAGCGTTTTCCTCTATCCCCCTGATTGTGCCATCGATGATGATTTGGGCAGGACCAGGTATGAGGTGCCGGTCAAGATGATAGCGACCTTTGGTACGTGAAAAGAAGATGAAGCTCGACCTTTCCGGATGCCCCTCAAAATCAAGCCCTTCGCTCATGTGTTCTGTTGTTACACCCTCAAACGGTATCCTGATGGTGTCTTCACTTTGTTGGATCATCACTTTACCCCTTTCGACTTTTGGCTTGAGTGGAAATACTCCGGATAGAAATGCTTCCACCAAGCCAAAAGAGGCGATAGGGCGAGAAGGGAAAATCGTCTGCAATGACCTTTGAAAAGAGCGATATTTTCCACTTTCTGGAGGTATTCATCAGCGAAGCCCCAGTATACCACAGGATGGAATTTCTGTCAACTCGGGGCCGGACCTTGTATATTTTAATACGATTGAAAGAGAGTAATGACACCCTAAAAATGCACGTGTTTGCGCACGGGTCTAGTTTCGTTCTATTTAGAACACATAACAACAGCCAAAGCGTTGCTTGAATATGTACCCCTTACGTCCTTAAAACTTTGTGATCTCGCGGGTCCTTTCTATGGACTCAGAGGGATTCGAACCCTCGACCTCCACAATGCGAATGTGGCGCTCTACCAGCTGAGCTATGAGCCCTTAGATAGGATCCGTTTATTGGGTTTAGCGGTGCGGCAAGCCTGCGTATGCCCCCGATAGGAGTCGAACCTATAACCACGGGCTTAGGACGCCCTCGCTCTATCCAATTAAGCTACGGGGGCATACGCAGAAACCAAATAAAAATGTTCTATACGTATGATATTAACCCGCCTGCCGCCTCGCATGTCGCGGAAATGGGCTAGGATGGGTAGAATATCTTGGTTGGTTTTAGGTATTTTTTTGGCGGCTCGCTCGATCCTATTTTATGATTGGTGGACCAGAGGGGATTCGAACCCCTTGCCTCTTCCATGCCATGGAAGCGCTCTACCAACTGAGCTACTGGCCCGCGTGTCTGGGGCGATTAACGCATTTGTTCCTACGAATCAAAGTATAGGTGTAAAGAATTACTAAATCAAGCGCGGTGTGTGTGATATAATATAAATCTATTGCTAGTAATTAATGATGTACTATGTTTAACAAAGAAAAACAGGGCGAGGGGCCCACAGGATACGAGGAGGGGAAGAACGAAACAGTGATAGGGGAAAGCGTGCGGGTTGACGGAGACTTTGTCAGCGAGGGAAATGTTTTGGTGCAGGGTGTTGTTAATGGAAGCCTCAAAACAACAGGGAACCTGCGCATTGAAGAGACTGCAAAAATCAAAGCAAGTGTTGAGGCGCATAACGCGGTTGTGCACGGAAAGATAAAAGGAAACGTTATTGTAGATGAAAATCTTGAAATAGGCCCTTCAGCACAGATTGAAGGCGACATTATTACGAAAGTGCTGTCCATAGAGCCCGGCGCGCTATTGCACGGGCATTGTTCAGTATCAACAAAAGAAAAGGTCAAACAGGATGAGCTTGAGCCAGCAGTGGTCCAAAAGCCGTCGGGAGCGAAAAAAGCAGAAGCATAGCCAACGCGCTTATGTGTTTTTATGATTGCGTATTTTATTGATGAACCAGCACTGAGCAAGAAACAGATAAAGCAACTCGACAAGGTTGATCTTTTAACTACGCAGCGGGGAATAAGCGGCAGAAAATACAGACTCGCGCCTTTGCATGATCTGCGGAAAAGCGCAGAAGAGGCTATTGCCTCAGGCGCGAATATTCTGGTTGCTGTTGGCGGCGACGCCATAGTTAATCGCCTAATCAATGCGGTTTTCTCAATTCGTGATCAAGATACAGGGCCTGTTGGCATAAAGGTTGCAACTATCCCCATGGGAGACAGTGTTGGCATAGCTCGTTCCTTTGGTGTGGGAGATGTTGAGGCTTCGGTGGGCGCGATAGCATCAGGTGTCGCGCAGACGATTGATTTGGGGCGTGTGAACAAGAGACACTATTTTATTAGAGCGGCCATATTTCCTGCGGGCGTTTCTCTTGATTTTGCTTCGTATAAAATAAGCTCGACGAGAAAAGAGCACCATATTAGTGTGTGTAATGGGCCCTTTTATACGGATACAACTAAAAAGCGCTGTTTTAATTGTACTGATGGGTTGCTTGATGCCGTGGTTGCGTATCGTCCGATGAAGAGAATAAAGCCATCGAAAGACAACCCCGAGTCGTATGTTATAGAGAGTGTTTTTCCTGTCCGATCTATACAGATATCTTCGCGTGAAAAATCAATCGGCATATACGCCGATATAGAAAAAAGAATGAGCGTACCGATTTTTGTTGAGGCAATACCAGGCGCGCTCGATTTTATAAGTAATGTGCACATGCCGCATGAGTAGCATCACGGCCGATGTATCAACGCTTCGCGACCTTCGTTCGTTCGCAAAGAAGTTGCAGACTAATCTCCCCAAGGGGGCCGTTGTTGCGCTTGTGGGGCCGCTCGGAGCGGGAAAAACCACGCTTGTCCAGGAGGTTGCGCGCCTTATTGGTATTTTGTCGCCTGTTCAGAGTCCGACCTATACGCTTCTTAAAACATATCGCGATGAAGAAGGAGCGGTGCGTTTGAACCATGTTGACGCGTACCGGGCAAACGACGAAGATGCGCATCACGTGCTTGAAGAATGTTTTTCTTGTCCAGAAGCATTGTGCATGGTTGAGTGGGCAGACAGGATCGCGAACGCTATTCCTGATTCTGCCGTATGGGTGCGTATTGAGCCTACAAAAAAAGATCAGCGCATAGCGACGATCTTTTCGGGTCGACCAAGCTAATTTTACCTCTTATGTCATTTGCTTGGCGGGCTCTGTTCCTTTTTCTTCATTGAGCCTTTCGCTGTCCGCCTCGCGCACAATATTGTCGTTTACGATGATACTGTTTTCTGTTATGTCGATGACTTGGGCTCTGTTCACCAGCAGGCAGTGGTCAAAAATTCGGCCGAAACCGGCCGGCTTTATTCTATACTGGTGAATTGCTTGCCCGTCAGTCTCAAAAATAAGACCATCAATTTTACCAACGAGGTCTCCCGCCTTTGTGACGGCGCGCAAGCCGATGAGTTTTTCCAGATCAATGAGCATGTGTTTCTGCGTCGTTATTTTTTCTTCGCAATACGATCTCTTGCTGAATGAATGTGACAAGCGTGTTTGTCGCCCAATACAACACCAGTCCGCCCGGAAGCGATGCTCCGATGAATACGGTCAAAACAGGCATCATGTACATCATCTGCTTGTTCACCATACTTGCCATGCCTTCATCTTTTGACCCCTGAACCACCGGCTGTCTGTTGTGCGTCAGCTTTTTCGTTTGGATAAACTGAAGCGCGCCTGCAATGATGGCCAGCGAGAGACTGCGAGTCGACAGGTCGATGATTCCGAGGAACATGGCGTCAACCGCTTGCGGGGCGGAGACAAAAGAATATAATTTTTCAGCAGCGCTGTTTGTGATGCCGCTCCTTAGTACTTGGTAAATGGCTATGAGAAAAGGAAATTGTATAAGAAGAGGGAGGCACGAAGAAAAAGGACTCACTTTTTCGTTTTTATACAGTTTTACCATCTCTCGCCCCATAGCCTCTTTGTCGTTCTTGTAGTCTGCCTTGACTTTGTCGACTTTGGGCTGAAGTTCTTGGAGCGCTTTTTGAGATTTAAGTGACTTTCCTGATAGGGGGAGCAGGATAATTTTAATGGTGATAGTGAGGGCGATTATCGCCCACCCTAGATCGTTGCCCGGTATGACATTATGGAACCAGACAAGAAGGTTGAAAATAGGCTGGACGAAAAGGAGTTCAAATGGATTCATGATGTTTTATTAATCTGTAATAGTATGTACTGGATCATAGCCGCCGTGGCTCCATGGGTTGCATCGTACAATTCTTTTAAGTCCGCGCACGATTCCTCTCGCTACGCCAAATTTCTGTATTGCGTCATAGGTGTACATTGAGCACGTGGGCCTGAATTTGCACACGCCAAAACCAAAAAGAAACTTCAGAAGGCCGTGGTCCGGAGACAAGGTCAGCTGGTACAGTCTAATTGTTAGCAGAACAGAGTTTTTTATCTGGTGCCACACTGTCATTGTGACTGATTGCCACACTGTTTTATTTGACTGCTGTTGCATGGTTAGACAAGGCGCGCTTTTTTAAATAGCGCGTAAATACATTGTGATAATTCATCGTAGGGAGCTCCTAGTGCGGGTTTTTTGACCCATACCAGCACATCATATCCTTTGCCAAGCTCTTTGGCCACTCTCGTTCTTAGTATTTCTCTCAGTTGCCGTTTGATTCTGTTGCGGTCAACTGCTTTTTTGGATATTTTTAACGACACAACAACCGTGAATCGAGAGACATCACGGTTGTTGGGAGCTACTTTTATGCTTGCATATTCGGCATGAAAGGGTCTACCTCGCCGAAGTACTTTCTCTATGTCGCTTTTTCTGGCAAGACGGTGCACAGAAGAAAACATACTATTATGCTGGAGTGAGGCGTTTCCGCCCTTTTGCTTTTCGTCGCTTGAGTACCGCGCGCCCACCGGGTGAGGCTGATCGTGCCCGAAATCCGTGTGTGCGAGCTCTCTTTTTCTTCTTTGGTTGATATGTTCTTTTAGGCATAGTGCATTGAATGTAACGAAAAACAATGTAAAAGTCAATATCAATTGTCTGGTTTTTTGCGATCCTTTGCAGACGCGTCTACTGTGTTTGGCTAGCTTTTTTTTCAGAACGAAAAACGACATGCTGGCAGAAGCGCTGGAGATGCCGTTTTTTTAGACTTTTGTTATACCAGTGTCACGCTCGCAACATGATCATTCGCGTCTTTCAGGGTCATGATGCGAACCCCCTGTGTTGCGCGGCCGATGGTTGGCACTGATTTGACAGGAATTCGAATTGTCTGGCCCTTGCCGGCAATGGCGATCAAATCTCCCTTCGTCTCTTCGTCTAATTCTTTTTTTATGATCATGCCGGTAACAAGCTGTCCTGTCCTTGATGTTGCATTCACGGTCTTTATTCCTGATCCTCCTCGGGACTGTACTTTGTATTCATCAAGCGAGCTCTTCTTTCCATAGCCTTTTTCGGTTATGACAAGGAAGAATGATTCTTTCACGTCTTTCTTGCGGAGGATGTCCATGCCGACAACTTCGTCTTTGGTTTTGAGCCTAATGCCACGCACGCCAGAGGCGGAACGGCCCATTGGTCGTATGTTCTTTTCATCAAACCGTATTGCCTGCCCGTTCTGTGAGGCAAGAATTATCTCGTCTGTTCCGGTTGATGACTTGACCCACTCAAGCGCGTCGCCATCTTTGAGTTTTATTGCTATCAAGCCAGACCGTCGTACATTTGCAAGGTCGTCGAGATCAACCTTTTTTATGATTCCATGCCGAGTGACCATTACCAGATATTTTTTGTCCTTATCAAGGGAGTCGAGCGAGAACACGGCGTTTACCTTTTCCTCGCCGTTTATCTGTAAAAAGTTTACGAGCGACGATCCTTTTGCTGTACGCGACGCAGCCGGTATGTCGTACCCCTTCAGACGGAAGACTCTTCCGCGGCTGGTGAAGAAAAGCACATCAGAGTGTGTGGTTGAGGTGAAGAATCGCTCAACACTGTCTTCCTCTTTGGTGGTTAGTCCGACAACGCCTTTGCCGCCGCGCGACTGTGTTTTGAATGTGTCGGGAGAAAGCCGCTTAATATATCCGTCGCGAGTGATCATCACAATAGCGCTTTCGTTGGGAATAAGATCTTCTTGAGAGAAAGTATCAACGGCCCCGGGGACAATCTTGGTTCGTCGCTCTTCACCATATTTATTTTTCAGTTCGACCAGCTCGTCTTTGACAATTTGCAGCATTTTCTTGGGGCTTGCCAGAATAGCTTCCAGTTCCTTTATGAGTTTTTTCTTTTCTTTGAGTTCGTCTTCCAGCCTTTGCCGCTCGAGGTTCGCCAGCTGTGAAAGGCGCATGTCAAGAATCGCGTTTGCCTGCTCCTCGGTGAATTTAAACTTAGCCATCAAGCCAATGCGCGCCTCGTCGCGGTCCTTTGATTTTTTAATAAGCGCGATAACTTTATCAATGATGTCTATGGCCTTCACCAGCCCCTCAAGAATATGTGCCCGCGCTTTTGCCCGCGCCAGATCGAATTCGCTTCTGCGGCGAATGATTTCTTTTCGGTGCTTGATAAACTCTTCAAGCACGTTTTTGAGTGTGAGCACTCGAGGCTGTATGCCGTCTATGAGCGCCAGCATGTTGACATGGAACGTGGTTTGCAGGGCGGTCAATTTAAAAAGACGATTCAGTATCTTTTGGGGATATGTGTCCTTTTTTAATTCAATGACGATGCGAACACCCTCTTTGTTTGATTCATCGCGAAGATCTCTGATGCCGTCTATTTTTTTGTCTTTTACAAGATCAGCAATTTTTGTGATGAGATCCGCCTTGTTTACCTGAAACGGTATTTCGTTGACAATGATGTTGTGTGATCCGGATTTTGTCTCGATAATATCGGTAACCGCCCGTATGACAATGCCGCCTTTGCCGGTGGCATAGGCTTGTTTGATGTCGTCCCGGTTGTAGATGATTCCACCGGTCGGAAAGTCCGGACCTTTGATAATGTTCGCAAGTTTATCAACGTCAATGTCCTTGTCCTCAATGATCGCTATGACTCCATCGCACAGTTCGGATAGGTTGTGGGGAGGAACATTGGTCGCCATACCAACCGCAATGCCAAGCGTGCCGTTGAGCAGAAGATTGGGGAGCTTTGCGGGAAGAACGCTCGGCTCTTGTTGTGTGCCGTCGTAATTTGGAACAAAATTGACGGTTTCTTTCTCAATATCGTAGAGCATCTCTTCTGCTATTGCGGTCAGTTTTGCTTCGGTGTAGCGCATGGCCGCGGCTCCGTCGCCATCCATAGATCCAAAGTTTCCTTGTCCATGAACAAGGGGCGCTCGCATTGAAAAATCTTGAGCCATGCGAACCAATGAATCATATACCGCGCTGTCTCCGTGCGGGTGGTATTTACCAAGCACCTCACCAACGACGGTCGCGCTTTTTCTGAACTTTGCCCCTGATTTGAGTCCTATCGTCCACATGGCGTACAAAATACGGCGGTGCACCGGCTTTAATCCGTCACGAACATCAGGAAGCGCGCGCGAGACAATGACGGACATGGCATAATCAAGATACGATTGTTGCATTTCTTCAACAATCGGCTGAATGAGTATTCTGTCGGAGTCTGCGTCGCCGGGTAATATTTTATCTTCTTGCTCTTGTGGCATATCGTGTTTACCGTGAGATACTATCACCAAAAACTTGCGCCCGCAATTCTTCAATTGACGAGTCGGGCGTTAGGCCGCTTACGCCCTTGTCTTTTTTAAATAGTTTCATGCTGTGCATAACGGTATCTTTGAAGGCGGAAAAAGTGCGGGATCCCTCGTTTTGTTTCTGTAGTGAGTTTGGCAAAAACCACACCGCCCAAGCGATGGCAATGATCGCCGTGATGCCGACCGAGATCAGCAGAATGGATCGCGGCGAATGCGCAACGTTTTTTGTTAGTTTTCTTTTTTTGGCGATATCCATACTATGCACTTAGATAAAATGTTTGCATGGTATCCTGCGGAAGATCTTTTTTTGTTATCTTTGCTTTGTCCTGTTTTTCAGCTTTTGAACCGAATTCTTTAAAAAATGCATCTGCTGTTTCGTAGTTTGTCTTGAGGCCTGGGCGAGCAAAATGCATCGGAATAACGATTCGCGGCTCTATCGTGTTTATCAACTCGCTTGCTTGTTTTGCGCTGAGGACGTCCTTGCCGCCAACTGGAATGATAAGCACGTCTGTTCCTTCAAAAAGTTCGATGGCGGCATTGTTGAGCTCTTTGTTTAATCCCCCGAGATGGGTTACGGTCACGCCCTCGACCGTGATCGAGGTCAACAGCGACGTTGTTTCTCCTGACGGGGGGTTGCCAAGACAATAAAAGAATACCCCGGACGATTCATACTCGCCAGGCTGGTCTACAACAAAGAGGTTCTCGTGTGCTGGGTCGACATTGATCTCGTCACCGGTATTTCCGAGTACTACAATGTCGGCTTTCATTCGAGAGCTTCGCAACTCACTTGTTTTTGAGGGCGGCGACAATAGTATGGTGGCACGGTCGCTTTGGATACGGACCCCGGAAAGGCCAAGAAGTTCAATATACATTTAGGCTTGATTATCAACAAAAATATGCTCTTTTGAGCACATCTATTTTAACATTTTTTCACTAAAAGTAAAGAATTTTTAGTTATTTCCCGCTTATCCAATATCCGGCGCAGGAGGCTCTATCCGGACATTCTGTCCTTTTTCGGCAGGGCTGAAGCCGTCAGAAGAAATGGAAACATGTTGGGGCGTTGTTTTGGCGATTGGGGCACTTTGTCTGGAAGGAGAATCGGTCACCGCTGTTTCTACCTTGCGTATTGTATCAAGAAACGATTTTCCTTCTGTTTTTGGCTTATTTTTTTTAGCGCCAAGGCCAAATACCGACTTAAACCCCCCAAAGAAACTAGCAGCGCCTCCCTTTTGACCCTGTTTATCGTCTTGTGCTGATGTTTTGAGGTGTTTTTCGATGTTTTTTCTGAAATGGTAGTCATCTTCTCCTGATTTGTAGAGCGAGTATCCCATTTCTTCAGACGTTTTTATGGCTTTTTTTGCTATTTCTTCCAATTTCCTCGTGCTTGTTATCGCATCATTCGCTCCCATTATACCTTTAAACACCTTTTCTGATTGGTGGGTTGAAATACCCGCTTTTTGGGCGAAAGATTTAATTGCGTCAGACCGGTTTATTTTTATTGCCATAGTAAGGCAAGTATATCATAAATATCGTTTATTGTGCCGAGGTCTTGCAAAAAAATACATTTTTATATATACTAAGCCCTGTTTTATTATTAATTTTACTATTAATTTCATGTCTACAGAAACGACCTTGGAGAGCACTGAGAACGCCGCACCTTCGGAACACAAACAAAACGACAATAAAAAAGGACCACACGTTGTCATTCCGCTCGAACACGCTTCAAGCGAGATGGCGGCAGCGCTTGAAAAAGAAGAAAGTTCGCGAATGCCGCGCATCACCGATTTGGTGAAGGGTGTTGTTTTAAGTATTTCAAAAAACGGCGTTGTTGTAGACATAGATGGCAGGCTTACTGGCGTTATTCGTGGAAAAGAGCTTGAGGATGAGTCTGGTGAATATTCTAAATTATCACTTGGCGACACTATTGAGGCTACTATTTTGGAAATGGAGAACGAGCAGGGCATGCTTGAGCTTTCGCTTAGGCAGGCGGGCCACCGGAAGGCATGGGACTCTCTTCAGGATTTGCTTGAAAACGGTGAGATCGTTGAAGCCAAGATCATTGATGCAAATAAAGGCGGCTTGATGGTTAAGATCGGCAATGTTGAAGGATTTCTTCCTGTATCGCAATTGACTGTTGAGCATTACCCGCGTGTTGAAGGCGGGGATAAGAATCGCATCCTTGAGCGTTTGAAAACATACATGAATGACGTATTCAAAGTGAAGGTCATTACCGTAAAAGAGGCTGATGAAAAATTGATTGTATCTGAAAAAATGGCATGGGAAAAAGAACAAAATAAGCTTCTCTCCCAGTACGGCGTTGGCGACAGTGTTGAGGGTATTATAACCGGCGTTGTTGATTTTGGCGCTTTTGTGGAGTTTGGAGAAGGACTGGAAGGCCTTGTGCATATTTCGGAACTCGCTTGGCAGCGAATTGACAACCCTCGCGACATCGTGAAGGTTGGCGACCGCATCAAAGCGAAAATCATTGCTATTGATGATGGTCGCGTCTCTTTGTCGGTTAAACAGCTGATCACTGACCCATGGCAGGAGGCGGCAAAGAAATACACCGTCGGCCAAGTGGTTCGCGGCATCGTACTCAAGATAAACCCCTATGGCGCTTTTGTGGAGCTTGATGAGGATATTCATGGCCTTGCTCACATCTCTGAGCTTGGAGAGCGGCGTATTCAGCACCCGTCAGAAGTGCTTAAGCCGGGCGATGAGAAGGAGTTTAAGATATTGTCTCTTGAGCCTTCCGCCCATCGGCTAGGGTTGGCGCTTGTTGAAGACGGAGCGGCTTCTGATCCGGTGG
>Ga0066639_10001234_pt1 | contig 22805 bp, 27 predicted proteins | sample CryGeyCG2114_010_2_FD_59504 | JGI IMG/M metagenome (GOLD analysis project Ga0066639, IMG submission 59504) | Groundwater microbial communities from aquifer - Crystal Geyser CG10_big_fil_rev_8/21/14_0.10 | ecosystem: Environmental > Aquatic > Deep subsurface > Groundwater | place: USA: Utah...
CAAAGGATATAAAATCAAACCAGATAGTAGTGGTTCGCAGGGATACAGGGGATAAGAAGGTACTCAAAATAAATACACAGCTGGAGAAGAGTATATCAGAACTGCTTGATGAAGTGCAAAATAACCTTTTCAATCGCGCAAGGAAAAGGTTTCATGACAACATAGTACCTGCAAAAGACATGACTGAGCTAAAGAAGGCCATATCTGAGAAAAGGATGGTAAAGGCCAATTGGTGCGGAACAGAGAAGTGTGCAGACAAGATACAGGAAGAGACGTCAGCTACCATAAGACTGATTCCACTGAAAGAGGAGAAGCCCACAGGCCATTGTGTCTGCTCTTCAAGCACGAAAGCAAAGCATGTTGTTTACATATCAAAGGCGTATTAACATGGATTTCGAAGTCAAGGTTGCAAGCATAAAGGATCTGAATGACATCCAGAAACTGAATCGTATACAGTGTCAGAGAGAGCATGAGGAGTTTGACTCTTCAATTATACCTGACTGGCCCTTTACTGCTGCAGGCGAGAAATATTTCAGGGACAGGATAACAAAACATGATGGGATAATCTTCATAGCTAATGTGAATGACATGCCCGTAGGGTACCTGGTTGCCCGTCTTGCAAAGGTTGAGATATACAGGTCCCTGCAGAAGTTTGCAGAGCTTGAAACAATCTACCTGCTCAAGAAATACAGGAATCATGGCATAGGGTCCAAGATGTATGCGATGTTCATTGAATGGTGCCATGAAAAGGGAGTCAGAAGGGTACGTACAGTCACACCCGTGTTGAATATGAAGGGTATAGAATTCTACAAAAAAAATGGCTTTCTGGATTATTATCAGGTTCTGGAGATGGAGTTATAGGTATCAGGTATTCAAACTTATTGATATCTGCGTTGAAATACTTATTTGCTACCACGCTAAATAGATAGTTATGGCAGAGGCTAGGATAAAGGAGAAGAGATGGAAGAAGGAATTCGAGGATGATGTCAGGCAGGACTGGAGAGATAACAAGAAATTCAGGTTCAAGGTTGGCTCCAAGAAGCCTGTGTTCTCCATAGATACGCCCCCGCCTTATGTAAACACGCCTGTGCACATAGGGCAGGCCACAGTTTACACAATCATGGACATGATTGCCAGGTACAAGCGCATGACTGGTCATAATGTGCTCTTTCCTCTAGGCCTGGACAGGAACGGGCTTCCCATCGAGGTCGCAACAGAGAAGAAGTTCAACGTTTCGCTTGAGAGTACAAACAGGGAGGAATTCATACGCCTCTGCGAGAAGCTTCTTGAGGATTCAAGCGAGAAATCACTTGAAACATTCTACAGGCTTGGCCATTCCTATTCCTCATGGACAAAGGGCACAGATATAGGTGACATGTACTACACAGACTCCAAGGAGTACAGGACACTCACGCAGAGCACCTTCATAGACCTCTGGGAGAAGGGCTTGATATACATAGATACGAAGATAAATAACTACTGCCCTGAGTGCAGGACAACCATAGCAGATTCTGAGATAGTTTACGAGAACAAATCAACCAAGTTCAATTATGTAAAGTTCAAGGTAAAGGAGACAGGAGAGGATATAATAATAGGCACAACACGGCCTGAGTTGCTCTGCACATGCGAGCTTGTTATCTTCAACCCAAAGGACAAGAGGTACAAGAGGCTTGCTGGCAAGACAGCTGTCATCCCCATATACGGGAAAGAGGTTCCTATCAAGGCGCATCCATATGCGAAGATAGATTCAGGAACAGGCCTTGTTATGATGTGCTCCTTTGGCGATTATACTGACGTAAGATTATTCAGGGAGCTCAAGCTCACACCAATCATCTCCATCAACACGTCAGGAAAGATGAATGAGCATGCGGGATTCCTTGAAGGCATGACTGTGAAGGATGCACGGAAGAGGATCATAGACGAGCTAAAAACCAGGGACCTTCTGGACAGGCAAACAGACATATCCCATAGGACGCCCATATGTGAAAGGAGCAAGAGCGACATAGAGTTCATAGCACTGCCTGAATACTACCTGAAACAGATGGATTTCATCCCAGACATGAAAAGGATTGCAAAGCAGATCAGATTCTATTCACCAAAATCCAAGAAGATACTTGATGACTGGATAAACTCCCTGTCCATGGACTGGGCCATATCCAGAAGAAGATACTACGCGACAGAGATACCACTCTGGTACTGCAAGGACTGCAATGAGCCTGTGGTTCCGCCCAAGGGCAAGTATTACAGGCCATGGAAGGAAAGTCCGCCAATCAAGAGATGCAAGTGCGGCTGCCTGGAGTTCAGGCCAGAGGAACGGGTTTTTGACACATGGTTCGATTCATCCATCTCACCTTTGTACATACTCCAGTATGGAAGGGATATGAAGTTCTTCAGCCTGTCCCAGCCCTGTTCCCTGAGGCCCCAGGGCAAGGAGATAGTCAGGACATGGTTGTATTACACGCTGCTCAGATGTTATCAGCTCACTGAAAAGTCCATATTTGCAAATGCATGGGTCCACTACCACATACTTGATGATACAGGATTGAAGATGAGCAAGTCTCTTGGAAATGTTGTGAATCCAAAGGACGTGATAGACAAGTTCGGTGCAGAGCCATTCAGAATATGGTGCGCTCTGGAAGGTGACATAACAAACTCTGACCTGAAGTGCTCCTTTGATAGGATAGAAGGCGCATCCAAGTTCCTGACCAAGCTATGGAACGTTGCCAGGTTCATCTCCATGTTTGACGACTCAAAGAAGCAGGGCACGCCCACAGCAACAGACAGGTGGATCATGAAGGAGCTTGCAAAGCTGGTCAAGCTTACATGTGAAAACTACGAGAAGTTCAACTTCCACACGCCTGTGGTGGAGATCAAGCACTTCATCTGGGAGACCTTTGCTTCCCACTACATAGAGCTTGTGAAGCAAAGAGCCTACAACGAGTCTGGCGTGTTCACAATAGGTGAACAGCGTGCAGCAGTTGACACGCTGAACAAGATCCTGGATCATGTGCTCATACTCCTTTCCCCAATAGCGTGCTTCATCACAAACAAGATATACAAAGAGCTTAGGTACAAGGAGATAGAGAATGAGGATTTTCCCAAGCCAAGCGCGAGGGACATGAAACACAAGATAAGCTTCAAGACAGGGGAGCTCATGGACCTGAACAGCAAGATATGGAAGAAGAAAAAGGACAAGGGCCTCTCCCTCAAGACGCCTATAAAAAACGCCATGATACCGAAGAAGTTCAAGTCCATAGAAAAGGACCTCATGGCCACACACTGGATAGAGAGCATAGAATACGGCGACAAGTTGGTTATCAAGTTTTAGTCAATTCCCTCCCGGGGCTCTAGAACTCAATCATAATTTTTTCTAATTATGTAGTCACTAAAAATAAATATATTTAAATATGTAGTCATACATATATAATATATGCACGTGGAAATTCGCAAGAGGGGGAAGAAAAAGGTGTATTATTTGGCACATTCTTTTAGGGATAATGGTAGTGTTAGAAAGATAAGAAGATATTTGGGATCTGATTTAACTGAGAATGAAATAAAAAAATTGATAAAGGAAGCAGAAAAGATTATATTAGAACAAATAGAAAACTACAAGAGAATAAGAGATCCTTTGCATACGGTATTATCTTCAAGTGAATTGGAAATAGTAAAAACACTAATCTCTTCAGGCAAAATACAAATAACTCATCTTTCAGAAGAACAATGGAATAAATTTATAAAAGCCTTTGCTTATGATACAAATGCAATTGAAGGATCTACTGTCACATATACAGAAGTTAGGAATATACTAGAAAAAGATAAATGGCCTAAGTCCAGAACTAAATGGGAAATATCTGAAACTTATGGAGTTGCAGAAGCTATAAAACATATACGTAAAACAAATGATCATATTTCTCTTGATATCATAAAAGAGCTACATAGAATAGTCTTCAGAAACTCAAAGGATTTCGCAGGCAAGTTCAGAGAACCTGGAATAGAAGTTGTTGTTGCAGATAGTAGAGGAAATATACTACATAGAGGAGCTCCTCAGAGGAAAATTATTCCTTTATTGAAAGAAATAATAGAATGGTACGAAAAAAACAAGAGAAAATATCATCCTATCGTTCTTGCATCTGTAGTCCATAATCAGTTTGAAACAATACATCCTTTCCAGGACGGTAATGGTCGTGTTGGAAGATTATTATTGAATAATATACTCTTGAAGCATAATTTGCCTCCTGTGAACATAGAATTAAAGAGGAGACAAGAATACTATTTTACGTTGCGTGAATATCAAAATAATGGCAACATAAGACCCACCATAGAGTTCATTCTCAAGGAATATAAGGAATTTAAGAAAAAACTTGGTAATGTGTGACTACATTTTCAATTGTTGTAGTCACACAAAAAAGTAATCTATAATATACACAGAATTCCCCTCTAAGTGGAATTTCAGTTGCCAAGCGCTCCCGGGGCTTAGTTCTATTCTATATTAGATTAGATATATAAGACCTTAGATTCTTTATATCGGATAATATTATCTTGGTTTCAGGAACTGTGATGCTCTTTCCATAATAATTAGACGCATTTCTTACCTTTCTTATTTTGTCGAAATCATCTCCTCTATTGCTTTCTCCAATGATTTCTTTTAAGAAGGCCGTATAGCATTCATGATTGTATATTTTATATCCTATTTTCAAGGCTAATGCTTCTAGAAGTTCTCTTAAAGAATCATAAGCCAGAGAAATCTTTGATGTCGAAGTTACATCACTCATTTCAAGTTTATTCTCTGATTCAGATTTATTCTTGCTTGATATGATTAGTGATTTTATTAAGTCTTCATCGGTTTTTACATCTTTCACTATTCTTTTACTTATGCATTCTTCCCAATCCATTCAAACCGATAACCTCCCTCTTAATATATATCCATTGACTATATTATTTGCAAGATTCTTATTTTGAATGTCTTTCATTGTTCTGAACCAAAATAATTGTATATCTCTATTTAGCTTCTTTTCAAACTTTTTTATTTCTAGGTCCTTTTTCTGCCCGAATATAGCAAGATCAACATCCGAATCATGTTTAGCTTCCGCCTTTGAAACAGAACCGAAAAGTATTATTACAGGACATGTAACTTCCTTTTCCATGTAAGATATTAGATTATTGAGTTTGTCTCTCCAGTATATTCTTGATAGGTCAATAAAATTACTATTTTCCTTGTTCGCATAAAATAATATGAGATTTTTGTAGGTGGTCCTAAGAAGCATTTTATCATTATGGTACGAAGCAAGAAGTTTGGATGCTGTAGGAGGTGATATTCCCATAATCTTCGCGTACCCCCTTATATTAATTCGTCTATAGCAATCCTCAAAGAACGGCTTTAGATCGTTAATTATTTTTAACATATGTTAAATATTATTTACATGGGTTTAAATATCTTTCTAAAGGAAATAAATCATAAGAAGCAGAATTTTATCCAATGAATTCAATTACTAAGCTCTTCCAGTGCTTTTAAATTATCATTATAACATATTTGCATGACCAAGAAAACCAGACTGTTGTCACTGCTTATGAGATCGGGGGAATTTGAACGCTCTGGTGATGCAGCGGAAGCAATAATATGCGGTCATGTTTCTGTGGATGGGAAGATTGCAAAAGACCCCAAGCATTCATTCAAGCTGAATTCTGTTATCATGTTTAAAGAACGCGAGCTGAAGTTACAGGATCTTACTTACCTTATTCTCAACAAGCCAAAGGGTTTCATCTGCCAGAAGTCATCCAAAGAGAAGACAATTTATGATGTGATAAATAGAATAACTGAGATTGACAAGAAAACAAAAAATACGTTATTCTCTGTCGGAAGGCTAGACAAGGATACAACAGGATTGATTGTAATAACAAACGATGGCCGGTTGGAAAAGGTATTGACACGGAAAGAGCATGGCATCCTGAAAACATATCATGTCAAGACAAAGAACATCACGACAGATGAGTGTATAGAAAGGCTTTTGCTGGGAGTGAAAATAAAAGACGATGATGCTGGAAAAGAGTTTATGGTAAAAGCGCTCAAGATAAAAAGGCTAGGCAAGAAAGAAATGGAGATTGTAATTGGCGAAGGCAGGAAACGGCAGATTAAGAAGATGCTGGAATCATTGGGAAATGAAGTTATTGGGTTGAAGAGGGTTGGTATTGGAACCCTAAGGATAGAAGACTTGAACTTCAAAGACAAACCGTATATTATTGTCACATGCAATCATCTTAAACAACTGATTGGGTTATAGGTTTTCTAAAAGTAAGTGAATAAATATTAGTCAATTTATATTCTTAAAATATATTGATTGAATAGGAAGGTGAAAATATGCTGTCACAATTGCCAATAAATATTGATAATATAAGCAAGGCAGATCTTAATAAAGAAATACTTAGAGCAGGAATAATTGCCGAATTGGATGCTATAAACTTATACGAGCAGATGGCATCTATGACCGATAATAAAAACATAAGAACAATTCTTTTGGATATAGCAAAGGAAGAAAAAGCACATATAGGCGAATTTCAGGCTCTGCTACTAAAAGAGGATAAAGACCAGGAAAAGGAATTGGAAGAAGGCAGGAAAGAAGTTGAAGAGAAGCTAGAAAAATAATCTTGAGGCTTCCATGAGATTCTTCGTCTACATCTTGAAATGCAGGGATAATAGTTTGTACACTGGAATATGTATTGATGTAAGGAAGAGGATGGAAGTGCATATGAAAGGGAAAGGGTCTAAGTATGTGCGCACACGGAGGCCATTCAGGCTTGTCCACTTAGAAGAACATGAGAACAAGTCCCAAGCTTTGAAGAGAGAGCATGAGATCAAGCAAATGCCCAGATATGAGAAGCTGGCAATTCTGAATCACTCATAGATCTATTCAAATCCAAACCATTGTAGAATGAATTAGGAATTTCCCTTTCTGGGTTTCATGCTATCAATATAATTTCTATATATTTTTTTAATCTGGACAGTGATGTGCTTGGGAATAACAATCTTGAAATCATGTACCAGGTCATCTAGAAAATCATACAAATAAACACAGAACCTAACATCGGCATTTTCTGATTGCCAGATGCATTCCTTTATCACAACATCCCAGTTGATGTTAGTCTCTTTTATTATAGAAAAAGCATCCTCCCTGTCTCCAATCCTGTCAGTCATGCTTTTTGATAATAATATATCTTCAGGAGAAATCACGGAAAGAGTGAGCCTTCCGAATTCAATTTTCTCCTTTATCCTATCCAACATGCCTTTCGATATCTTTAAATGGAAAACTGATTTGGTGAATATGTCCAGAATATAGTCATTGAAAACAAGCGTGGATATTTTGTTCTTTTTGTCGTTTGTTTTTATCTTAAATCCTATCCTTTTGAGAATGTTAATAAGATATTTTTGATCGTCTTCAGAAAATAATACGATGTCAATATCCTTTGTTGCGGTTTTGGAGAAATTGTAGAAAAGCATTGCAGAACCTCCAATTATAAGGGCGTTTATATCTTTATTGCACTCTCTTCCTATCAGATCAAATAGTTTTTCCTGCTCATCGAATCCTATCATATCATGCCCCTAACTTCTCTATATCGGATTTATTGAATGGTACATGGATTTTCCATTCCCTCTCCAGCTGTTTGAAATCATCACTTCTTATGTTGCCTATAATATATTTTTCATGAACAGGAGCCTCTTTAAGCCTCCTCATAATTCTTCCATCCATTTTCTTTACTCGAAAATATTTCCTGCTTAAATCATATAAGATACCAACATGTCTTTCCCATCCATTTTTAGCTAACTTGTAAAGAAGGCTCCAGTCATTAACCTTTTTGAACAGTGGTAATGATGCGAGTATTATCCTAGAATCGCCGGTTTTTAGGGTTCTTATGATAACTTCTTCTATTTCCATCTGCCTTCCATAAATTCTATGCTCAAATGGCTTTTGTATTTTCATCGATGAGTTTTCATTTAGAATATCAAAAAAACCATCAGATCCAATTTTTTTAAGTTTTAGGGGAGATATCTCATAAAGTCTTTTTCCATTTATTCCTCGCTGGCTTTTAACAAATCCATGTATTCTAAGTTCATGCATATATCTTATTGCAGTGTTTTTCTGGATATTCATGGCTCTAGAAAAACTCTCTACAGTTTGCAGTCCTTCATTTTTTAGGGCCATATTTCTCCAGTTCATCCTAATCACACTCAGATATGCTATTACTTGTGTTATTATAATAACATTACTTAAATATGTTATTAAAAGTAATGTAGATTTACTTATATATAAAGATTACTGGAATAATTAACAGCAAACTTAAGATTCTACTCAAAAGCATAGCTCCATTTCAAGAGGTAGAATATTATTACCAACTTGAAGGCTATGCTTATCATGCTGTTTATTCCCAGGATTGTATCTATTCCTGCGAGTGTGTTTATAAACATGAAAGCATTTACTCCAAACTCGAAAATCTGGAATATTATGGCCGCTATATTATATATAATAGCCAAATAAAATCCCCATCTAGCGTATCTTAACAGACCGTATACTATTGCAATCAGCACAAAAATTGAGGCAAACCAGAAGGCCAGTGGAAGCAGGATAGCACTCTCAAGGGGCAATCCCATTTGGAAATATGTGAATGCAGCGGGAAATGTCGAAACAAGACTGGATATCAAAGTCAGGACATATAACAAGATCAAGAATTTCATGCCGCTGGGCTTCTTCTCCTGTTTATATGATGCAGGTGTACCGGATTTGAAGAGGTTTGATACCCTTTCAACCTCAATTGAACTATACCCAGAATCTATCAATTCCTGTTTAACTGTTTCTAAGTCATATCCCTTTTCCAGGTTTTTTTTGAAATATTCGAAGATCTTCTGGCTGACCATTTGTATATAGTTATCTTGGTTGTATAAATTGGGATACATTCAAATCGTTTCATGATATTATAAAATATTTATTGAAATAAAACAATATTTAATAATGAAACAGAAGATGCTGCTTCTAATTATGATTTTTATTATTTTTATTAGCGGTTGTATCCAGGAACCTACTAAACCAACAGTTCCTGAAATCATTATTTCACAAGAAACTACATACATAAACTGCCAGCAGCATGCTTCTTACCCTTTCCAAAAAGATAGAGAAGTTAAAATTATAAATGGTGTTGTCGAAGAGAAGTTTGGATCAAAAACTTTCCCATGGCGTGCAGCAGTAGTTAATAACCATTATTTATTTGACGTAGAGAACGAGGATTTGATTGATAACTATCATGAAATTATGGGAAAAACAGTGATAATCAAAGGATATGAAGGCAATATGTCAATAAATATGACTGCTCCTATGCATGGAGGAATCGCTTCGATAATCTTCGATCCTGCTTTTTTTGTGACTGAGATAGTAGGTTGGAATCTGGTATGTTGTGATGTCACTTTAGAGGAGACAGGGGAGGTGACACAATCTAATGTTTGCCTGTGGCATGAAATAGAACAACCATCTCAGATTACATGCGAACAGGCTTGCATTCAAAACGAATATGTAGGAGGCGAATGCATGTACGCCACGACAGAACAGAGTTTTAAGGACTTTTGTTCCAGTCATAATTCAGTTCTTATAACAGGAAGCTTTTCTGATTGCCATGAACAGATTATGGAAATAACAGGAGGAGAAGTAATGGGCGGAGGATCTGTAATCTGTTGCTGTGACAATACAGTAAGGCCTTCTATATTGGAAGGCTACGTTGAATATGATGGAGATGGATGTGTAAAAGATAATGAGATCTTTTCATATATCGAATATCCGAATGGCATGTGTTGTGACGGTTCTAGAACAACAGATCCTTTTGATGGAATGGAAAACAGGCCATTACACCCATTTGGTATATGCACAGGCTGTGGAGACGGCACTTGCCATGAACTCGAAAACATTGAGAATTGTCCTGAAGACTGTTCAAATATAAGTGTGGTTTATACGACAAATGGGGAATGTTGGAGCGCATGTCAGGATGATGGATACAAATCAGGTAGCTGTTACTGGCCCTCTGAAACAACTACAATTAGAAGCCGTTTTAAGGGTGCTTGTCAGTCTGATCCAGAATGGGATCATTGTGCAAATAACGGTGATTGTTTCTGTTATTGTCAAGATACGTGTGCTGTTCTAGGTGAAAACGGTCCCAGTTATTCACTTGGACCTTTAGACCCTTTCAAAGATGTGATATGCTGTGAAGGACTGATACTCAGACCACCTAAATACGCCTATAATAGTAAATGTGAAGTGGGAGAGGGCTACGGCACATTTTGCATTTCATGCGGTGACAGACAGTGTGATAATGAATATGAAGATCGTTGCAATTGTCCCGAGGATTGTGGATAATTTCTTTAAATAACAATTCCACCAGTGTGTTCACTGGTGGTAACCCACTAAGAGACCTACTAACGTGAGATTATTGATTCACAATAATACCACCGGTGTATAGCGAGTTCACAGATTGCATAGGACGATCGGTCACCGGTGGATGTACAGGTTTTTATAAGCCAGAAAGCAAAAAGAATCTATATGATAGAAATCATATTTCTTGGGACAAGTTCTGCGGTCCCTACCAAATGGAGAAATCATCCAGCCATCTGGGTGAGGCATGAGGCTGAAAGTTTCCTATGGGATTGTGGTGAAGGCACGCAGAAACAGCTCATGACAGCAAAGATAAATTTCATGAAAATCTCGAGGATCTTTATCACGCATTGGCATGCAGATCACTGGGCGGGTCTTATAGGACTGATGCAGACGATGAATATGGAGCACAGAAAATCACCTTTGTACATATATGGACCTGAAGCGGAGATGTTTGTTGGGGATCTGCTTGACCTGGATTATTGGGGCCCAGGCTTCAGAGTGATACCCAAAAACGTTCCTTATGAAGGGAAGGATGAAACAGTCATATATGAAACCAAAGAATTATGTATATCCACCATCCCTGTCAATCATACAGTGCCCGCTGTTGCTTATGCCATCAAGGAGAAGGATGTTGTTAATGTGGACATTGAGAAAGCAAACAAGTATGGATTGAAGCAGGGTCCGCTTGTGGGCAAGCTGAAGCAGCATGGAAAGATTGTGTTAAAAGGCAAGGAAATAACAATGGATGATGTGGGTGTTGTGAAGAAGGGAGCCAAGGTCGTATACTCAGGGGATACGCGAAAATGCGATACACTTATCAGTCTTGCAAAGGATGCTGATGTTCTAATACATGATTCTACATTCCTGGAAAACAGGGAGGATCGAATGCATACTGGCGTGAAGGATGCTGTTGAGGCAGCAAAGAAGGCCAAGGTCAAGCAGCTTGTCATGACCCACTTTTCTAGAAGGTATACAGACGTGAAGCCTTTGGAAATAGAGGCAAAGAAAATATTCAAAAACACGAAGATGGCAGAGGATTTCATGCATCTCAAGGTCAAGGCATGAGCTTATAAATATGACCCAAATCTTTATATAGAACACATCATGATACTTAACACGGAGTGTTAATATGAGCATATTCAGCTATGTGACAAACAGGGCAGTTAAAAATAAAATAGGGGAAGATAAAGGTAGAATCAAGCTATTTGTAAGAAAGGGTTCTGACATGGCTGAAGGTGAATATACTTGTCCTGAGTGTGGACACAAAGGCAAGATAAATGATCCATGGAAAAAACCATTCTCCAAGAGATGTGATAATTGTAGTCTCAACATAAAGATGCCAAAGCTTCTTCAGCAATTCAAAAGGGAGAAGAAAAAGGCTAAAGCAGATAGTAACTAATTTTATACCTGAAAACAAACAATAATCATGTACAAATATACATTCGAGTTTGCATTCATAGTTCTTGGTATTTCTATACTTACCTTCAACTTTACATACGTAGCCCCTGCTATACCTTTCATATTCCCGATACTTAACGTTCTTGGTGGCCTTCTTGCAGTTATACCTCCCACACTACTATTCTACGCGAATTTCAAGAAGAGAAAACAGATGGAGCAGCAGTTTCTCATTTTCATAAAGGACCTGACAGATTCCATAGACACAGGCATGACACTACCAATGGCCTTGAAGAACGTGTCCAAGAAGAATTATTATTTCCTGTCCCCGGGAGTGAACAGGCTGGCAGCACAAGTTGATTGGGGAATACCATTTGAAAAGGCCTTGTCAATCTTCGCAAAGGGAACCAAGTCTTTCCTTGTTCAAAGGTCCATAACAACTATCATACAAACATACAGGGTTGGGGGCAAGATAGCAGACACGCTAAGATCCATAGGAGAGTCACTACTCACCATAGAGCAGATCCGCAAGGAAAGAACAACATCTGTGAGGACACAGGTAATCACGTCTTATATGATCTACTTTGTTTTCATACTCATACTAGTCACGCTTCAGGTCTTCCTGATACCATCACTGGACTTCAACACAGACGTGAGCGGCATAGGTAACGTGGCCGGAGGCGAGGCGTTTTCACCTGAATTATACACGCAAAGCTTCACAATGTTCATACTTATACAGGGCTTGTTTGCAGGGCTTGTTACAGGCAAGCTGGCTGAAAGCTCCATAATTGCAGGGTTCAAGCACTCCATACTCCTGATTCTCATAGGTTATACCCTATTCTCAATGGCAAGCCAGTTCCAGATAGCTCTATTTTAACATTAATAAAGGTCCTTAGATAATTATAATACATGTCAAGAGGCAGAAAGGGCGTTTCACCCATTATCGCAGTTGTCATTCTCATCGCAGTTGCAGTTTCCATTGGTATCATGGTTACTACATGGGTTACCCATTGGGTCACAACCCAGACCAGCTCAGAGGATCTCACATGTTCTATAAACACAAACTATGTTATTGATAATGCAAAATTTAACTCAACAGGAAATGATCAACTTCTCCTAAAAATAACAAACAAGGGAAAACAAGGAATCTACGGTTTTGGTATTGTTATGGATAACGGGACCAATGTGATACAAATCAACAGTTCGGCAGTACAATATCTAACTAACGCCACGAGACCAACATATAATATATCAGGAATTCCTCAAATATTACGTATGGATATTAACCCTGCCAATAGTGAAGCTTCACCTATAAAACAAGAACAATCTGTTTATATTAATTTGAACCTAACCGATGATAACACGACTTCCAGATGGTTAGATAACTTCGGTTTCACTTTATCAGAAATTAGAATAACCAACCTGGCCTGTCCAAGCATCGTTGCCAGAACAACAACCATAACACTACCGTCGTAATTTATAAGGAATCTAAATAAAATATGAATATGATGCATCATAAATCAAGAAAGGGAATCTCACCTTTGATCGCAGTGATACTTCTTATAGCATTCACACTTGTAGTTGCAGGAATACTTGCTGGATGGGCCACCAACTTTGCACGCGAGCAGAGGACGAGCATAGAGCAGTGCATGGATGCGCGAGTAATAATACACTCTGCCACGTATGATTCTTCTGCTGATGACATCACGCTTTACGTGTACAACAACGGGAAGATACCTCTGAGGTTCAAGACCATGCTGAGTTTTGCAAACGGTTCCCTGATAATAGATGAGAACACACAGGACACCGAGGTTGCTGCAGGCAAGGTGCAGGAATTCACAATAGCCAACCAAGACTTTGCAGGCCTGACCGAGATAACAGTGCAGTCCATAACATGCTTTGGCGCGCAGGACTTCATAGAGGCACGAAACATAAACAACATAGAGGATGCATAGCTTATTTACTTCTTAATCCAATAAACTTGTATGAGTTACAAGCAGGTTATCATAATCAGAACGGATTTGAAGATGGGCAAAGGAAAGATTGCAGCTCAGGTGGCGCACGCGTCACTCGGTGCATACATCAAAGCTGGATTCATTGCAAAGAAGAGGTGGGAATCCACAGGCTCAAAGAAGGTAGTTCTAAAGGTTGCAGGTCTTGATGAGTTGATGGGTTTGTATAAAAAGGCTGCAGACCTAAAACTCAATCCTTCCATTATAAGGGATGCGGGAAAGACGCAGATAAAGGAAGGCACCGTGACTTGTCTGGGCATCGGACCTGAGAAGGAGGAGAAGCTCGCTTTCACAAAACACCTCAAACTGCTGGGATAAGCTTATATTAATAGACTTCTAACTTGTGTTATGGATCAGAAAATACTACAGGAAAAGGCCCTATTATACCAAATGCTGCAGAGGCAGCTCGAAGAGATCAATCACCAATCAATGCTTTTGGAAAGAAAAGAAGCAGAGTTTTTCATATCAAAGGAAGCTCTTGTGGGCATAGAAAGAGAAAAGGAGAACAAGGAGATTCTTATACCCTTAGGTTCAGAAACCTTTACATACGCAAAGCTCGCAGACCCTAATAATGTGTTGGTGAATATGGGAGCCGGTGTTGTAGTTGAAAAGGACATCAAATCAGCTACAATTATGCTGGATGAGAAGATAGCGGAAGTGGAAGTCCTTAAGGATAGGGTAAGGCAAGATGCTACCAAAGTATCGCAGAAAATGAACGAGATAGTTAAGGAAATAGAAGAATCACAAAAGTAGCTACTTATGTTCGTATTTCTCTTTTAACTCTATATCAATCTTAACACCTTCAGGTATTGCTATTCTCACGACCTGTCTCAGTGCTCTTTCATTGGCGCCTATATCTATAATCCTTCTATGGATTCGCATCTCCCACCTGTCCCATGTAGCATTTCCATGACCTGTGCCGTCACCGCATGGGGTTTTAAGCGTCTGTATCTTCAACTTCTTTGTTGGGAGTGGAATGGGACCTCTAAAAGAAACACCTGTCTTCTTTGCAATCTCCTGGATCTGACCACAGATTTCAGTAACTTCTTGTATGTTCCTTCCAGCGAGTTTAATTCTAGCGAATTCCATATCTTACCTCTTACTTCTTTGCTTATGCCTTCGTGGACCCTGCGAGGACCTTGACGGCTTATGCGGCTCTGTTCTCCTGGTGTCGTAAACCAGCAGATTTCTGTCGTAATCTATTAATACCTTCTTGGTTTCTTCACCTAAAAGCTTTACTAGCCCGCGTGATATTGCTTGTCTTGCTGCGTCTGCCTGGCCGAATATGCCACCACCACTTATATTCACCTTGATGTCATACCCCTTCCAGGAATCGCCTAGTAATATTAAAGGCTCTTGTATTTTAAGCCTTAGTATCTCGTTTGTTACAAGTTCTAGCGGTTGAGAGTTTATCTTAACAACACCCTTGCCCTTTTTGAAGCTAGCCCTTGCTATGGCTTTCTTCCTCTTACCTGTTGCAATCGTAATCTTGTCTACCATGTTTTCTTAGCTCCTAATTTCAGTGACAGTGCGCCAAGTGTCATATGTTTATGATGAAGTTTGTTTTCTGCCTGTTTTAGATTCACTATTTCCCTGTCTTTAAATTCCTCTGGCACTGATAAATATACCCTTACCCTCTTGAGGGCAAGCTTTCCCATAGGTTTTTTGTAAGGAATCATTGTTCTTATCATCCTCTTCAAGAGCCTATCAGGTTGTTTTGGGTAGAAAGGACCATGATAAGGGTCACCCCTGTTTATCTTTTCCCTGAAGTTTTTTACTGTGTACTCAGGGTTACCTGATATAACTGCCTTTTCAGCGTTTATAACATGAACTTGATCACCCTTTATTGCAGCTTTAGCTATCAAGGAGGCCAATCTTCCAGCAACCTTGTCAGACGCATCAATTATTATCTCCATATCAACCGATTATCCTTACATTCTTATGTTTTGAGCCCATCAGCTCATCTATACTCATGCACTTCCCGCCAGCCTTTTCTATCATACTCTTAGCCTGATCTGAAAATTTCAATGCAGCCACTGTAACAGGTTTTGTGATGTGACCAGACCCTAAAACAGCACCTGGGACTACTAATATATCTTTCCCATTTGCATGCCTTTCAAGTTCATGCAGGTTAACTTCATGCTGTCTTCTCCTGGGCCTGTTTAATCCTTTGGCTACACCTTTCCAGAGAGGCTTTTCCAGTCCTTTCTGTTTCATTTCAGCCAATAGATCCTTCAATACTGGGTTTTTGTCTCTTATTTTCATAGTATCTGATATCTTTTCTCTATATTTATGCTTTATATACTTATTACTTATTTACTTCAAGCCTCGTGAAACCGAAGGTTTGTATGCGGGAGGCAGGATTTTCGATATATGACCAACCTTGCAAATTCATTTTCTTTGGCACTGTAGGTTTCTTTTTGAAAAGAAAGCTACGCTTTCGAACCTGCGAAGGCACTAAGCCACGGGATTTCTCATAGTGTAAACTCAACACTCAAGTAACCAAACTTGAGTCCCGCCCCTTTGGCCATTCCCTCACACTTTTCACGTTTTCCATTCACGCTTTTGAAGAAGCGTTTGCTCTATCGTGAAAGGGTGACTCGGGAACTCCCGCAAGTGATACATAATTCCAAAAGCAGGTATAAAAGCTTAATAATCATCTTCAATCGGACTTGATATAGTCTTGATGTCACTCTTTATCTTTTCCATTTGTTCGTATAGACCCTGAACATACTTATCTACATCTTCAGGTATCTCATCAATGTCTGTGTCTCCAAGGCCCTGTAGTCTTAAGAATTTGGCGTCGAGAAGAGAAACAATAGAATTGAAGTGATCCAATGCCTTTTGTGCAACTGAAAGGCCATTTTTAAGCTCAGCCTCAACGTCTGCCAACGCATCCAGAGCATCCCTAAGCCCCAAACTGTAAGATTTTAGTCTCTGAATCTCTTTCACAATCTCCCTGTATTTGTCCAGTTTGATAAACAGTGGTGGGGAATCCATAGGTGTGCCGACAGGAGGTGTTGGTGCTGTATGCCTAGGCGCTGGCGCTGGTGGAAATTCCTCTACTCTTTCTTTTCGTATTTTCATATCTTATATAATTTGCTTTTAGTTTTAAATAATGTTTAGATATCCCGTTGAACCCAACAAATTTGAACCATAATATCTAGGTTAAAAAACAGATATTTCAAAATAACCTCTTAAGGATAGAAATGCTTATAAATGAGTTCAACTACAATATATAGTACTCCGTTTGGAGTTGACACACTATATATTGTATATTTGCATTATTTGGGTAGTTAGTCAGAAAGGGTGCGTTTTTGATGAATTCCAAAGAAACTAATCTGGAGTCTGGCATTCTATTGTTGCAGAAAACAGAAGAGGATTTTCAGAGAATGTTCATGCACGCCAGCAAATTAACGAAAATCATAGGGCCTGATAAGTTGAATTCGTATAGAAGGATATTCTTCTTCTTGAGAGAGATGCAGAAGACAGGTCAGATAAAGATGCATAAGAACTATTTAAACGATAATGATCTCGCCACAAACATATACAAGAGAAAATACTTCTTGAAGGATGTGGAGGGCAGGTTGATAGAAAAAAACCCAGAACAGGTGTTTGCCCGTCTTGCAAGCTTCATGGCATCTGTGGAGGAGGGAGAAATAAAACAAAACAAATGGGCAATAAAGTTCTACAATGCTATGTATGAAGGCAAGATGCTGCCTGGAGGTCGTGTAATAGCAGGCGCAGGGGATTTATACAGGCTGAAAACCATGGCCAACTGCTTTGCAGCAGGCATAGATGAGGATAATCTCGAATCCATATACAAAACCGCATATGAATGCGCGCGTACATACTCCTATGGAGGAGGTATTGGTGTTGACATCTCGGTTCTAAGACCAAAGGATTCTATTGTTCATAACGCTGCAGATAAATCAACAGGAGCTGTCTCATTTATGGAGCTTTATTCTCTGACAACAGGCCTGATAGGACAGTCAGGAAGAAGAGGAGCGCTCATGCTCACAGTGGATGTCAAGCATCCTGACGTGCTTCATTTCATCAAGGTAAAAAAGGTCTCCAACTGGATAACCAATCAGGTTGTAGAGCAGTGTAAAAATTCAGGGAATTTCAATCCCACACAGCTTGACATAATCGAGAAACAAGTCAGGGAGAATACCCAGGTAAGATTTGCTAACATAAGCATAAAGGTTTCTGATGAATTCATGCAGGCGGTAGAAGAACAAAACACTTACGGGAAAAGGAAGATACTTGTCTACAAAAACTATTCAGGCATATCACCCAAGAGCGTGGCCCAGGGTGGCGGCATTAACTACTCTTTTGGGATGCCATCAAAAGTGCTTAGTGATTATGAGTTGTACAAGACATTTGAAACCATTGATGAATTGAACAAATTCCTTTCAGAATTTTCAACCTCAGTTCATAAAGAAGATCTAGATGAGGTTATGAAGCGTGATGTTTTTGGGGATTATGTGGTAAATCTAGAAAATCAGGATTTCAATATTGCAATAAAATACGCAGGCGACTTCTTGTTATATTTCATGTCCCCGCAGACAGGTGAGATAAAACATCTCCTGAAAGCCAGGGACATATGGAACTCCTTTGTTGAGGGAAATTACAAGACAGCAGAGCCAGGACTCATATTCTGGACAAACATGATCAAGCATTCGCCATCAAATTATGTCGGAGTTCCCATACTGTCCACAAATCCATGTATTATAGGTTCATCTCTAGTACCTACGGAAAGAGGTCTTGAAAGAATGAAAGATTTAGTTGAAAGAGAACATGTTAGTGTTTTAACAGACAACAGGGTTCCGCTTGAAATAAGGAATTATGATGGAACAGCACATTTACTAAGACAAGAATCTGGAATGAGCATGGATCTTATAGAAAATATATGGAAAACAGGATTAAAGGAAACCTTAAAACTAACAACGAAAAGCGGTTATGAGTTGGTTGCGACTCCAGATCATAAAATAATGACAAAGGATGGATGGAAAAAACTGAAGGAATTGAATTTAGAAGAGGACGAAATACTTATACAGGGTGGAAAGGGCATGTTTAATAATGACGACAAACTGCCATTTGAAGTGTGTAACGAATTCAAAGGAAAAAATAAAAGAAAATATAAATTCAATTTCCCATCTCGCTGGAGTAAAGAGTTAGGAGAACTGCTTGGATGGATTGTTGGGGATGGTTTCTTGACAGCCGACCCGGATAATAGAGCATGTCTTGTTTTTGGAAAGGGAGATGAGGAGATTCAGAAAAAAATGAAGCTTTATATGGAAAAAATATATAGAAGCCATACAAAAACAAGTCTTAGGCAATCCTCATCACAGCTGAGATATCACAGTAAATACCTTGCAGATTATTTGAGGAAATTGGGAGTAAAAAGCGTCAAGGCCGGAGAAAAGACAGTCCCAGAATCACTTTTTACTTCAACGCAAGAAGCTGTTAAAGGATTCCTCAGAGGATTATTTACAGCCGATGGAACAATATCCGTGAATAAAGAGAAAGGGAATTACATAAGGCTTACCTCAAAATCCGAAGACTTGTTGAAGGAAGTACAGATGCTTTTATTGAATATGGGCATGCTTTCTAGAATTTATCCTAGGCATAGACAACCCAGAACAACATTCAAATACACGACTAAGAAGGGCCAGGTTAAATTCTACTTAAGCGATGGCGTCCTTTGGGAGCTTCAGCTAAGTCGTGGAAGCGCAAAAAAATTCTTGGAAGAAATTGGTTTTATGTGTTCAAAACATGATGATAAAATAAAAAAATTCCTTAAATGTTCCCAATATAAAGAAAATTTCTTTGAAAAAATAAAAAAGATAGAAAGCGATGGCATGAAAGAAGTTTTTGATCTGACCGAACCAAGAACACACTCCTTTATAGCTAATGGGATAGTTGTTTCAAATTGCGGTGAAGTGCCTCTTGAAGACGGAGGTGCATGCAACCTAGGATCAGTGAACCTGTCAAGGTTTGTTATTAATGGTTACACGAATGAGGCTTACATAGACTGGGAGGATCTGAAGGATTCAGTGGAAACCCTAACAAGAATGCTAGATAATGTCGTGACATGGAATGAGATGCTTAATCCACTTGAGAAACAAAGAAAAGCTGCAAGGGAAACACGCAGACTAGGTATAGGTATTATGGGAATCGCAGATATGCTTAACCAGTTAGGAAATGGATATGATTCCCCAGAAGGCACAGAGATGATGGAGAAAGTGAGTAAGTTCATAGCAAATGTTACATATCAGGCATCTGCAAAACTAGCAGAAGAAAAGGAACCATCATCTATATTCAATTATGAGGCATACTCCAAGGGCATATTCTTCCAAGAAGCCTTGGCAGATGAGACAAAGGATATGATACGCGACAAGGGCCTGAGGAATATAGCATTACTTTCCATAGCTCCTACAGGAACAATATCCAACATAATTCTAGGTTTCAAAAACGGAGATAAACATTACATTGGGGTTTCAGGTGGCATAGAACCCATATTCGCTATATATTATACAAGGCGTGTTGAATCTTTTCAGAGTAAGAGCTTCAAGCTCTTCCATTCCACGGTGCAGGCGTACATAGATCTCAAAGATCTGGGAGAAAAGGCACAGAACGCAAAAAATGACGAGGAGCTGGCTGGTATATTGCCTCTCCACTTCTTTAAAACAGCGCATCATATTGATCCTGAGAAGCGTGTGAAGATACAGGGTATATGCCAGAAATATATAGATCATAGTATTTCATCAACAGTGAATCTCTCAGAGAGTATAGAACCTGAGACTATATCGGATATATACATACGCGCCTGGAAGTATGGACTGAAAGGCATAACAGTATACAGGGATGGTAGCAGGTTCCCAATACTAAGCATAGAAAGCAAGAGAACAAAATTCCAGGAGATAAAGGAGAAAACCTTCAAGATAACAAACGAAGAAGGACATGAAGTAATGCTTAAGGGCGATGAGGTGTTTGTACTACCTGACGGAACACTTACAACACCATACCACGCCCTGCAAAAAGGACCAATAGAAAACACAAACAGCCTTTATAGATTTATCAGAGGGAAGAGTTAGATATGTTTCAAGTAGAAAAAACATTTTACATAGAAGAGGTTGACGTGGCAGAGAAGGATATAACAGTTGAGCAAGACAATCCTAGTGATGAATCCTCAAGCGAAGAGGACTCTAACTTGAGAGTATGCCCCAAGTGCAGCAAAAACACACTGAAGATAGAGAACGGCTGCAACTCTTGCATAAATCCTGATTGTGGTTATGGAAAGTGTGACATCTAGATGTTCCTTTCAGCTTCAGCTACATCCTGTGCCTTTAACTTTGGAGAAACAGGCACATGCCTATCTCCCCGTATATGACCAAAGATTCTAAGAGTCACCTCTACTACGAATATGAATCCAAAGTAGTAGACGATCGTTTTTCCTATACCAGACAGCTGGGATAGAATCTCGAACGGCGTGTTAACAGTGATTGTGGATATGTCCAGCAAGAATATCGCCAGCAGTCCAAATGGAAGAAGCTTCGCAATATCCTTGGAGAGATCCTCATCGTAGTATGCTGTTACCCTTATCGTTGCCAATACAGCCATTGAGATCATGAAGACATTACTTATTGTAAGGACTTCTGATATCATGGCCAGTATTACAGAAATGATAAAGAACCATATGAAGGTGATCACAGGGAACAGGAATATATACTCTACAACATATGCAACCTTTTTCATTCCTGTGTGCTGCCCATAAGTTCCTCCTGTAAAGCTGAACACAGTTTTTCTGGAAATTAGGTTGTAGAACTTGAAGATGAATATGGAATATATGACCATGCCAATTATGAAAACAAACATTGGCTCCAATACACTCATGCCTTCCTTCAGAGACAACTCACCGAAAAGATATGTGGTGATATTAACATCCGCCATAATAATTATTTACTTCGTACCTATTTATGTAGATGCATATTCCTATGGAAGAACAGCTGAGGCTTCTTAATCATAAAGACCTCAAGCCATACCACAGCAGCTCCTACCAAGAACGCATATTGTATTGGCAAGAACATCATTATAATCATCATTGCTATCACGCCTATAATTATAGCCACATGTATACTGATTTCTCGCACAATCGTGTACTCTATCACGTGATTGCTGTTCCTGGCCTTGTTGTAGTAGTATGCATTGAAAGGAACTGTCCTGGCTGATGATGATATATTGTCAAAATACTCAAGGAAGAGGAGAGACCAGAAGTTGAATGCAAACATGCGTAGTATCCAGGACAGAGAGCTAGTTCCAACACCGGTCTTGAACAACCTGTCCTCGAACTTCTTTTTGTAATCACTCATAACTCCTACAATTGTGATGGTTATGAAACCCAGAAGTATTGCACCCGCAACAACCCAACCCACTGGAGCCACACTGCCCAATATGGTGAACATGAAAAGCGGAAGAACAAATGTCAAAAGCCTCGCGTTTATAGCCTCGCCTGCCAGTGCAAGGGAAACACCCCTGTCAAATCTAGAGAAGGCCCTTTTGAAGTTGATTTTATGAATAGTAAATGATGCCTTTAGAGTGTTGAACGAGACCATGCATAGCAGGATGAATATTATGGCAACCAGATACATGAACTCAAATCCCCAGAAAAGTATCACGATTGAAGCAAGAAGAGGCCCTATGATATTAGCCCCTTTTTGTATAATTACGTATATGCCAGACTCCTTTCCCATCATGCGGCCTTTACTCTCATATGCGAATATTGTATGTGTGGGTACCCAGAAGAATGTTGTTGTGGCTCCTAATAAGATGGACGCAAAAAGCAGAACCTGAGGATGGCTGGTTATGAGATACATGAATATCAGGAATAATATAAAAGATGTCAGGCCTATATTCGCAGATAATCGGGTTTTTAATGTCGCCTGAGCAATAATTCCACCCAGCTTCAGCTGGTGGATGAATTGCGAAC
>Ga0066639_10001241_pt1 | contig 22731 bp, 26 predicted proteins | sample CryGeyCG2114_010_2_FD_59504 | JGI IMG/M metagenome (GOLD analysis project Ga0066639, IMG submission 59504) | Groundwater microbial communities from aquifer - Crystal Geyser CG10_big_fil_rev_8/21/14_0.10 | ecosystem: Environmental > Aquatic > Deep subsurface > Groundwater | place: USA: Utah...
AGGGCGGGATTGAAGTACGGTCAATTACAATCCAGACAAAGCCGGGTTATAGTAATACTACAATATCGGCGGGGGAGTCTTCGGTTGAAACTAGTGAATCTATTCAGGTCAAAAATAATAAAGTTCTCCTTCGTGAGAAAGAAATAAAAGTTATGCCTGATGTTGCCTCCGATGTTGCTATTAGCAAATTAGGAGATATTGGTTTCAAGATTGAGCTTAAAGATGTTGGAAACAGTGATGATGCCAAACCGGCGTATGTGGCCGAAGCAATTACGAGAGTGAAAATTTTCGGATTATTTGGCGCCAATATGACTGTCAAAACCGAAGTGGATGCTCAAACCGGAGCAACAAGCGAGATTAAAAAACCCTGGTGGAGCTTTTTGGCTAGCTAGGGATTGATAGATTAGTTTAATCACATTTTATATTTTTTTACCTCCTACCATTGACTGGTAAGTTGGTCTCTTGTATAAATGTAAGTAGTACCTAGAAAACTTTTGTTTTTGGAGGCTATTATGGACTGGGTATTTGGTCTTTCTGGCCTGTTGATGATTGGGCTTTATCTTATCGCTTGCGTCAGGTGTGAGTGGTCCCAAGGGTACGAGAAAATAGGGGGAGCTGGCTTTCTCGTTGCTTCAGTTGTTGCCGCCGCCCTATTCTCTCAATGGTCGGTTTTTGAATCACTCCATTTTTTAAACACTTCGGCGAAGTGGTGGATATTTGCCGTTGCCGGTGTTTTTTCCTCAATAGTGTTGGCAACGGCATGGTTCGGTTGGTTGCAAGACGTAAATCGTCGGTCAAGGGAGGAGCTTTCTAAAAAGAGAATTTTCTCGATCTTGATTGGCGAGATTGTGTTGGTTGTGATTTCTATTCTTTTCGCCGCGTGGCTGGGTTTTGGTACGGGCATCCAGATCATCGTTGTCCTGCTTTCCGTGGTGATTGTCGCCGCTATCGCTTCTATCCTGAAGGAGGTGGGGAAGAGCGGAATTGATGAATCTCGTAGGGAAAGAATGACAATCATCCCCAAGGCCTTCTCTTAGGTGCCCAGCGCATTTTACGGCTGTCAAATCCTCGCGTTCTCTAATGAACGCGGGGATTTCTTTTTTGCCTTGTCGTCATTTATTATTAGTAAATGCTCGATGAACGTTATTTTGAAGAGGCAATTGTTTTAGCCAGAGAAAACCGAAATGACATTGATGGTTATGTCCATCTTTATACTAAGGGGGCAGGTAAATTGTCGGCCAGGATAAAAAGCGCCCGAAAGATAACCTCTAAATTATCGCCGCATCTCCAAGAGGGGAATGTGGTGACTATTAGATTAATTGAAAAAAACGGCCTCCAAGTTGTTGACGTTCTCAAAAATGGCAAGGTGAATGTTGGCTTCAGAGATTTATATGCCTTAAATAAACTTCTTGAAAGTGATGATTTTGATTTTAATATTTGGACTGAGTTGATTGGCGACAATCAATTTAACTGGCGGAGAGTTCTTGGATTTTTGGGTTGGGATCCGGAGTTTGCTTTATGTGGAGCTTGTAATAAAAAAAGGCCCAGTTTTTTCGATATCTCAAGGCAGGATTTTGTTTGTCAGGAATGCTTTAATAATCATAAAAGTTATTTAAATGATAAGGGGATAGTCGGGCTTAAACCTCCCGTCACTAGTTGACAATAGTAGATTAATTTAGTACAATCAAGACAGATTTTTGACTATTAACCCTAGAATTAGAAATAGCAAGGAGGTGAAAATTGCCTAGTGTAGTAAGTCCTTTCAGTATTCATATTGGTGGGGGATCAGCTCCGGAACAGATGTGGAGTGAGTTGGTCCGAGAATTAGGGTCCCGGGGAGTGAAAGCTCTCAAATGGGAAGATGTGGACCTCGATGCATTTACCGCCTATAACGAGAGGACTTCCGAAAGAGAGTACCCGGTCAAGCTGTCTCTCGTCGCCTCGGCTGAGGGCTATGCCTATTCGGAAGCGGGGAAAGCAATTGCCGAAGCGTCCGAAATAATGGGAGCGATGAAGTTCGATGGTCTCGCTACTTTAGTTGAGGGCCTTGCGTTTGTTCTACATCTCCTGCGTCAGGAGAGCGGGCAGATTCTAACGCGCTTCAGGGATTTCCCGGTTTATTGCGGGGGGTCGGTCTTCAACGATGGCGGAATCCCCGGCTTGTCCTTCAGTCATGGCATCTTCCGGATTTCCTGGTTCCATCCCGATCTTTTTCGGAAGGGACAGTTCCTACTGAAAGTAGTAGGTTAGAAGCTCCAATCTTTCTAAGGGTTACCTAACCAAAGGCCTCGCTAACGTGCTAAGCGGGGTCTTTTTTTGCTAGTTTGAGCCAGTTTATATAAAATGAGGTGGTATTATGGTAAAGAAAAATCTCAACAATAACAGCCAATTAGAGGATGGATATCGCTCTCCATGGACCGAAGCCGAAAACTATAAGGTTGTTAAGGGCAATTCTGCTGGCTCTAAATTTAAGTGGATTACCGTTGCTGTTATTTTGATTGTTGCAGTTGGCGCCATTTCTCTTTGGCTATTTTTAAAAGATGCCCAGAAACCCAGTGTGGGTTTGGAGTTTTCCCGCCCCGGTCAAGTTATGCTTGGCCATCCGTTTGATATTGATGTTACGTTTTCCAACTTTTCCGACAGTGTTTTAAAAAACGCCCGATTGTCCTTCTCTCTTCCCGAGGGTGTTTCTTTTGCCGGCCAACCGGCCGATCAACGAGTTCTAGAGCAAAATGTTGGAGATGTCGGACCCGGCAGTATTAATAAAGAACCATTCAAGCTTATTGTTACAAGCGGTGATCAAACTATCAAACACCTTGAAGCGAGTTTGAATTATTATGTTTCCCCGAATGATAAGGTGTTGTTCGAAGACGATACCGAACTTGATATTGTAGTTGGCCGGCCGGCGATCAGTCTGGAGATGGAAGTGCCGGAAAGTGTTTTTAGTAGCGAAGAATTCCAAGTAAAAATTAAATATAGCAATGATAGCGCCGAGGATTTGGACAATTTGTCGCTCGTAGTTAGCTACCCGGCTATTTTTCAGTTTAAAGAAGCAAGCGAAGACCCGACTAAAAGCAATAATATTTGGAGTCTTGGAAATCTAGCCAAGAGTTCCGAGGGGGAGATATTAGTTACCGGCACTCTCGTTGGCCAGGAAGGATCGTTTGCTAATTTTGATGCCAGCATTGATTCGGAAATTTCCGGAGAGAGTTATATTGTCGTCACTCAATCGGCAAGTTTGGGGATATCCCAGGCGCCACTTTCAATTACTATAACGACAAATAATAAGTCGGATGGTGCTGCTCAATTGGGGGAACGGATGGACTATCGATTAGTTTATAAAAATAACTCCGGATTTCCCCTCCAGAACGTTACAATAAAAGCTAAACTGATCGGCGAACTTTTTGATTTTTCAAGCGTTCAGGCTGATGCGGCTTTTAATTCTTTAACTAACACTGTTTCCTGGACGGCCGCTACTATTCCTGAATTATCAAGTTTGGCCGCCGGAAAAGAGGGGATAATCAATTTAAGAATCAGCTTGAAGGACTCATTTCCGATTAAGAGAATAAGTGATAAGAATTTCTTCTTAAAAGTAGAAGCCGAAATCAGTTCGCCCACTGTTCCGCCTAATACCCAAGCCGAAGAAAGTTTGTCTTTGGCCCAGCTTGAGACGAAAATGATTGGCAAGGTCGAGGTTGATTCTCAAGGGTACTATCGAGATGCCGCCTCCGGTTTTATTAACTCCGGTCCTTTCCCGCCTCAAGTTAATAAACCAACCCAATACACCATTCACTGGGTGGTTACTAATCACGCCACCGATCTTTCGGGCGTCACTATTTCCGCCTATCTCCAGTCCGGGGCTAAATTTACCGGTAATATAAAGAGTAATCTTGGCGGTCAGCCAATTTTTGACCAAACAAACAACAAAGTAACCTGGCAGATAGATAGTCTTCCGGCTACAAAGGGGATAGTTGGTGTTCCAGCCGAGGCTATTTTTCAAATTGAGGTTACGCCGGCAGTAAATCAGATTGGTAGAATAATTGATTTAATAGGGGATACTCAAATTGAAGGCAAGGATGAGTTTGTTGGTGTTATTCTTACCGGTAAAGACAACAAAATTACCACTCTTCTTCCCGACGATCCGACAGTCGATAATACCAGCAAGGGAGTAAAACCATAGATCATTAATATGACCGAAGTTTCAATGGATAAAATAATAAGTTTGGCCAAGAGGCGAGGATTTGTTTTTCCTGGTTCGGAAATTTATGGTGGTCTAGCTAACTCCTGGGATTACGGGCCACTGGGGGTTGAATTGAAAAACAACATAAAAAATATGTGGTGGCGACAGTTTGTTCAAGAGAGAGACGATATTGTTGGTCTTGATTCGTCTTTAATAATGAATTCAAAAGTTTGGGAAGCAAGCGGACACCTGAAGAGATTTAAGGATCCTCTGGTTGAGTGTCGGAGTTGCCATGAACGATTTAAGGTGGACGACTTAAGCGATAAGGAGATAAGCGATTTAAGCGAATGCCCATCCTGCGGAACTAAGGGGGAACTCACCGACCCCAAGCAATTTAATTTGATGTTTAAAACATTCTTAGGTTCGGCTGAAGAGCAGGCCGATGAAGTTTATCTTCGTCCCGAAACAGCCCAGGGAATGTTTGTTAATTTTAAAAATATCCTCGATGTTTCAAGGAAAAAAATCCCCTTTGGGATAGCCCAAATTGGCCGGGCTTTCCGCAACGAAATAACTCCGGGCAACTTCATTTTTCGGACTCGAGAATTTGAAATGATGGAAATTGAGTATTTCGTAGCCGAGAAAGATTGGAAAAAATATTTTGAGCATTGGAGAGAGAGAATAATTGATTGGATTGAGAATGTCGGAATTAACACGAAAAAAATTAATGAAGCGGAGGTGCCTGAAGATGAACGAGCCCACTATTCTAAACGGACAATTGATTTTGAATATAAATTTCCATTTGGACAAAAAGAGCTCTATGGTTTGGCGTATAGGACTGATTTTGATCTGAAAAATCACGAAAAGCTTTCCGGAAAAAATTTAAAATATAAAGACCTGGATCCATTAGTTGGTGGAGAAAAAGAATTCTGGCCACACGTCATTGAGCCAACCTGGGGCATCGACCGGACAATTCTAGCGGTCTTGCTAGATGCTTATTATGAGGACGGGGATCGGCTAGTTTTGAAATTAAAACCGAAGCTGGCCCCGTATAAAGTGGCAGTATTCCCGCTTTTGGCGAATAAGTCAGATTTAGTTAAGACGGCTAGGAAAATTTATGAAAACCTTAAAATCGATTTTTCAGCCTCTTGGGATGATCGGGGAAACATCGGCAAGAGATATTTGAGCCAGGATGAAATTGGCACCCCGTTTTGCGTTACTGTTGATTTTGAAAGCTTGGAGACTAAGGACGTGACGGTTCGGGATCGGGATACCACCAAGCAAGAACGAGTAAAAATTAAGGATTTAAGCAAATATCTAAAGGATAAAGTTGGCTAGTTTTAGATCCCCTTGATAATTTTTATTCGGGCGCCGATTTTATTGAGGCGGCTGGCTAAATCTTCATAGCCACGATTTATTGAATAAACATTTCGGAGAATTGAGGTTCCTTTTGCCGAGAGCATGGCGATTAGAATTATGGCCGCTGGTCGTAAGGCTGGAGGACAGATTATTTCTGCTCCTCTAAGTTCAGTTGGCCCCTCGATATAGACTCGATGAGGGTCGGCCAAGATCACATTTGCTCCAAGTTTTGAGAGTTCTAGATAATAAATTGCCCGAGTTTCATAAACCCAGTCATGGATGAGGGTGGTTCCTTTGGCCCTGGTGGCAATGGGAACGAAAAAAGGCAGGTTGTCGATGTTGAGGCCGGGAAACGGTCGGGCGTATATTTTTTCCTCCAGAGCTTTTAATCTTGAGGGGTAGGTTTTTATATCAACCAGATTAGTGAATCCGTTTTCCGATTTATATTTCTCAAGAATTTCATATTTGAAACCCATCTTTTCTAGTTTTAATAATTCAAGTTCCAGAAAATCTATAGGGCATTTTTTTATTGTTATGGATGAGTTGGTTGTTGCGGCGATTGAGAGAAATAGCATTGCTTCTATTGGATCCTCTCCCGGAGAGTAGGTAACTGGTTGGTCAATCTCTGATTTTCCCCTAATAGTGATCGTGGTTGTGCCAATACCTTCAATCTCCACTCCCAATTTTTCCAAAAACAGGCAAAGATCCTGTACTTGATAGTTGGCTGAGGCAAATTTTATTTTTGATATGCCGTCGATTTTCGCGGCAGCCATAATGGCGTTTTCGGTTACCGTATCGCCCGATTCGTAGAGGACAAATTCTGCCGGCTTAAACTTGTCGGTGGTTATTTCGTAATAATCTTTTTGAGTGCTTGTTTTTATACCGAAGTTTTCTAGGGTAAACATATGGGGACGAATGCTTCGCCGGCCAATTTTGCACCCCCCGGGGTGGGGGAGGGAGAATTTATCTATCAAGTGCGCCAAGGAAGGAATGAGCATAATGACGCTTCGAGTTTTTTTGGCGGCCTCCTCGTTTAGATCTTTTAACTTTAGATTTTTTGGCGGCTCAATCTCAACGTTACTACCATCCCGTTTAACTTTTACCCCGATACTTGAGAGAACTTCAATAATTCTTCCAACTTCCTCGATTCGAGGCATGTTTTTTAGGGTTGTTTTTCCCTTATTTAAGAGTGAGGCGCAAAGGAGGGCCACCGCGGCGTTTTTTGAGGTTCTCACCTCAACTGTGCCTGATAATTTCTTTCCGCCTTCAATCTGAAAATTGATCGCCCCACTCGAGAGGGTGATAATATCTCGGTCTAGGGCTCGGCTTATTTTAGAGAGCATCTCGGTGCTAAAATTCTGTTCCCCCTTTTCCATCCGGGCAACCGCGCTCTGGCTGGTTTTTAATGCTTTGGCTAGTTCTTTCTGGGTAATATTTCTTTTCTCGCGGAGTTCGGCCACAAACTGACCGATTTTCTTTTGTTCTGATTTAGGATTAATCATTAGAATGATTATATCATATATGGTATTAAAAAACTAGAATTTCAGAGTCTTTAATTTTAAGTAAAAGATATTTTTGGGGTTTCCTGGTAGGGTTTGACGCCGCTCTCATTATCCGATTAAACTAAAGCGTATGCTTACCCGGAAAATTGGCATTGATCTTGGAACGGCCAATACTATCGTTTTTGTCCCCGGCCGGGGCTTTATTGTCTCCGAGCCGACAATTGTTGCTCTTACCAAACCCGAAAACTCAGTTTTGGCGGTTGGCTTAGAGGCAAAAGAAATGATTGGCCGAACCCCGGAAGAAATTGTGGCTTATCGACCCTTGAAAGACGGGGTTATTGCCGACTACTACATAACTAAGGCGATGCTGACGTATTTTATCTCCAAAGCGGTTAATTGGTACGATTTTTTGAAACCCGATGTTGTCATCTCGGTGCCGGCTGGCATAACCCAAACCGAGAGGCGGGCAGTTGTAAACGCCGCCCGGGAAGGAGGCGCCCACAATGCTTTTATTGTTAAAGAACCCGTCCTTGCCGCTCTGGGAGCAGGAATTCCCATCAACGCTCGCTCTGGGAGTATGGTTGTGAATATGGGTGGTGGTACCTCCGAGGTGGCTGTTATTGCTCTTGGAGGAATAGTTTCTTGGGTCAGTTTGCGGGTGGCAGGGAATAAGTTTGATCAGGCAATTCTTGATTATGTGAAAAAAAAGTATGCTCTGGCTATTGGCGAGCAAACCGCCGAAGCAATAAAGATGAAGATAGGAGCCGCGATGCCCTCCAAGGAAAAGATGGAGTATCGAGTTCGGGGGCGAGACCTTTCAACCGGCTTGCCAAAAGACATTGCTATCAATAGCAATGAGATAGCGGAAGCCCTAAACCCGTTTTTAATGGAAGTAGTCGGAGCAGTTCAGGACGTGTTTAATCAAACGCCCCCGGAGCTTGTTGCCGACATAATGGAAAAGGGAATGATTCTCTCCGGTGGCAGTGCCCAGCTTAATTTTCTTCCTCAATTTTTTGAGAGATTTTTAGGGGTTCAGGCATACTTAGCCGAAGATCCATTTCTCTGCGTTGCTAAAGGAACCGGCCTTATCTTGAATCACCTCGACGCTTATAAAAGAACTCTTCTTAATAAACGACCGGCCGCCAGGGCTTAATAACATGGCTACTGTTGGGAACAAGGAAATTATTGATAAATTGAAGAACCTTGCCGATAAAAGAGAATTGGCTCAAGGGTATTTGTTTTTCGGTCCCGATGGGGTCGGGCGGCGGCAAGTTGCTTTAGGCCTAGCTAGCTATCTTGAGGAGGGAATTTTTGACTACGATAAGAGAAAATCTATATTGGGCGATTGTCTATTAATTGATTCCGGTGAAGAGAATTCAATTGGCATAGACCAATCGCGGGACATAAAAAGATTTTTTGGGGAAAGGCCGAACAGGAGTGATTATCGGTTAGTGATAATAGATGGGGGAGAGTTATTAACCAAGGAGGCTCAGAATGCCCTACTCAAAATAAGCGAGGATCCGCCCGCCTCGGCAGTTTTGATTATTGTTGTGAGGGATCCCGAACTGATTCAGTCAACTCTTGCCTCAAGGTTTCAAAAAATCTATTTTGCTCCTTTAAAAAATTCAGAAGTGGAAAAATGCTTATTAGACAAAGGAGTTAATTCCAAATTGGTTAAGGAGGTGGCTAGTCGATCTTTTGGTAAAATTGGTCTGGCAATGAAGTTTATCGATGATGACAATTTTAAAAATAATATTGAATTAGGGCAGAAGCTTATTAATGCCGATGGTCGAGTAAGGCGACAAATAATTAAGGAGCTGGTTTCTTCTGAGGATTTTATGTTCTCAAATTTTCTCGATGTCTTGTTGATAATTGTTGCCGGAAATAAGAAAAAAATTGATTTTGATTTTTGGCATCGTCTCCTAAACTTGAAGAAACAGGCTTCTTATTTTACCCTTAACCCAAGGATTCAATTATCGGCTTTATTTAACTAAACAATGGAAAATATTTTAACTGGCTTAGGAGAAGAACTAGACAGGGTGATTGTAAAATTTAACGAGGAAATTTCAATTATTAGAGGCAATCGGCCATCGGTTGAATTGGTTGAAAATATCGGCGTTGAATATTTTGATCAAAGGATGACCATAAAACAACTTGGCTCTATTAGTATTCAGCCTCCCCGGGATATTCTTATAAATATTTGGGATAAGAACGCTGTCGGGCCGGTGATGAAGGCAATTGAAGAGGCCAAAATAGGTCTTGGGGTTAGCAATGAGGGTAATATTGTGAGGGCCTCACTTTCCACTTTGACAGACGAGCGTAGAACCGAGATGACTAAATTGGCTAAAAAAACTTCTGAGAATGCCAGAATTCAAGTTCGTAATCGGCGAGATGAAACAATTAAAAAGATTAAATCCGCCAGTGATAAAAAAGAAATGAATGAAGACGAAGTTTTTAAGCTTAAAGAAAAAATTCAAGTTCGGGTTGATGAGGCTAATAAGAAAATAGAGGAGGGCCTGGAAAAGAAAATCAGAGAGATTAAGGAGTAATAAATAATAGTTGGGGGTGGGCTGTTTAATATAAATTTGTTATCATTCTTATCTATGCTGATTACTATTTTGGTGATTTTAGCCCTTTCTCTGCTGATTCTAGGTCATGAGTTAGGACACTTCTTGGCGGCAAAGTTATTTAAACTCAGGGTTGATGAGTTTGGTTTTGGATTTCCGCCAAGAATTTTTGCCAGAAAAAAAGGGGAAACTGAATATAGCATCAATTGGCTGCCTTTCGGGGGATTTGTTCGAATTGCCGGAGAGAATGATCGAATCCAAGGAGATCTAAGTAAATTAGATTCCTTGCCCCCCGAAGAGAAGAAGAGATTACTACTTTTCCAACCAGCCTGGAGGCGAAGCATAATAATGTTAGCCGGAGTGGCGGTTAATTTTTTGATCGGTTGGCTGTTAATTTCAATTGTATTTATGGTTGGTATTCCCCGAAGCTTGATTGTCGCCGATGTTCAGGACAATTCTCCAGCCCAAGCGGTTGGCATTGAATCGGGCGATGTTATAAAAAGCTATATTGAAGCCGATAAGTTTATTAATTTTGTAGATGAAAATAAGGGACAGGAAATAGAAGTTGTAGTTCAAAGAGGGGATGAGGATATCCCATTTTTGGTAACCCCAAAAGCTAACCCCGGGTCGGATGAGGGTGCGCTGGGAGTGCTTCTCGTTGAGGGTGGTTTTGAGGGCCAGGGTTTTTTTGGATCAATATTTTTTGGCCTTAAGAGAACCGGCCAACTAGCCGTTATGATTTTTGAGGTGTTTATCAGTCTCATAAAACACCTGGTTACCACCGGTTCTATCCTTGAGGGTATTGTCGGGCCGGTCGGGATATTCGGAGTGGCTCAACAAACAGGTCAATTAGGAATAATATACCTTGTTCAGCTGATAAGCTTGATTTCTATTAATCTGGCTGTTATTAACATCATCCCTTTCCCGGCTCTTGATGGGGGGAGATTTGTTATGATTTTGATTGAAAAAATAAAAGGATCGCCGGTACCCCTAAGGGTTGAAGCGATTATAAATGGAGTTGGCTTTGCATTACTTATTATCTTGATGGTGGCAATAACTGCCAAGGATGTAGCTGGATTATTTTAATTTTACTATCATATCTCACAATCGTGAGACATGATAGTAAAATGTATGAGTTTAGATGTTCATTTCGTTTTTATTGACTTGTTGTGTGGTAGATTTATAATCTAAATTGGCAATTAGAGACGGGGTTAATACTACTAACCGAATGCTCTCTGTTTTCGTAGTAGTCTCTTGGGGCGACCGAGTTAGTAGATTGCCGACGATCAAAAAAAACAAGACTCTCCTTTCCCGAGGAAAAACTTGTAAGATCGTCGGCTTTTTTTATTTTTTTAAGTTATCTTGGAAAACAACTCCCTAAAATAAGGATCAAGATTCTCTAGTTTATCAAGCTCATCTCTGGAAAACCATCCGAATTCCGTATGTTCTTCGCCGAGCCTTAAATCTCCTTCGGCTAGGCCTAAATAAGTTAAGCGGACAACGTGTTTTTCGGACGATATTATATCTTGAGCGGCAATCAGTTGTGGTATCCCTATTATCTTAAGACTGGTTTCTTCCATCACTTCCCTTTTTAAATTGTTCTCCAGAGAAATCCCAGGATCGATTCTTCCGCCGACAATATCCCATTGACCTTCTAGTCCCGGGTATTTATCGGAGCGCTTTAAAAGTAATATTTTTTCCTCCTTGTTTTTGAGAGCAATTTTTACCCCAACTTGAAGTTCCATAATTAAAATATTATCAGTTTGGGATTGTTTTTTGAACCCTAGTTATCTTGATATAATATAATTTGTCTATGGAAAAGCGGGAAATCGCAACTTTTGCCGCCGGATGCTTTTGGGGGGTTGAGGATATGTTTCGAGGGGTACCAGGAGTCATTGAAGTAACTTCCGGATACACTGGTGGCGCCAAGGAAAATCCTACCTACGAAGAAGTTTGTTCCGGAAAAACCGGTCACGCCGAAGCGGTGGAAGTTGTTTTTGATCCTGAAAAAGTTTCGTATCGGGAATTATTATCGGTTTTTTGGGACGGGCATAATCCGATAACCCTAAATCGACAGGGGCCGGATAGAGGAACCCAGTACCGCTCCGCCATTTTTTATCACTCACCGGAACAGAAAAAAGAAGCCCTAAATTTTAAAGATGGGCTTGATAAGTCGGGTAAATATGATGATCCGATAGTTACCGAAATTGTTCCAGCGGGCGCTTTCTATAAAGCCGAAGAGTATCATCAGCGTTATTTTGAGAAACAGGGCGGGGGAAGTTGCCATATTTAGCTATTTTTCCCAGTAGGTTTTAAAGTTGTTAATTTGATTAACTAGTTCTTCTGCCGACTGGCCCTTGTAGCAAATCGTCCGGTCGTCAATATAGACGTGTGCGACTGGTTTTCCGGGGTTATCACCCTCCTTTTCCGGGTTGCGATTAATGTAGTCGAATGGAATGTTATTATCTTCGCAATATTTTTTCATTAATTCATCACTCCGGGTGGAAAAGACAATAATCTTGTGGCCTTGTTTTTTTAAAATACGAATAGCCTTAACCACTTCATTGATAGGTTCCTCGGTGTGGGTTTTTCCCTTGAATCCGTCGTATTTTGAAATAACTCCGTCGAAATCAAAAGCGTATACTCTTGTTTTTTTATCTTCCATGTCTCTTTTAATCTCTTTATGTTTTGATATTTAGATATTTGGTTTAGACAATCCCTCTGGCGATTAATCCGATTATTAGTATTCCCAAGAAGTTTAACGCGAAGGAAATTGGGGCAAACACAGCCATCCTCATTTTTGAAAAGCCCATCATTGCGAGGCCTATTTCGTCTGGAATTGGCGAGGCGACAATAAGGGCGCCCAAAAAGGGGACAAACCAACGGAAGAATTTTAATCGAAAAACAGAGAAGAATCGTTCCCGCCGCACTTTTTTAACCAGATATTCAACATCTTTTGTCAGTTTATCTTTAACAAAACCAAAGATTAAAAGATCTCCCAGCAAAGCTCCAATTCCACCGAAAATAGCAACCTCCCAAATCGGAGTTACGGCGGCTAGTTCAAAAAGGACAACTGCGGCCGGGGCGGCGGTAAAAATTAAAACAAAAAACATTCCTGCAACCAGACTGCTTATAAACCGTAGTCCCGCCGCCCCTTCTAAAAGTCCATCAAGGGCGCCGACATCGATTAGGATTACGGCAATAAAAATACTAAGAGCTATTATTCCCAAATCTCGGAGAAGGTTAATTTTTTGCTTATCCATTTTATTCCTTGGCCCAGTCAACTATTTCTTTAATGTCGGTTGGGTCTTTCGGATAAAATATTTTTAGTCCATTTTCTTTCGCCCACCCTATTTCTTGCCTTGCTCCCCCAGATTGTTCCCAGTTGGGCATCGCGAGAACCGCGTCAGCGGCGCGCATAAGAAATTGAAAATCGAGATCGTAATAAAATTTTTCCGGGGCGGTGGCTCCTTTTCTGCTACTGAAATGTTCAGTATGATTATGGCCACAAAAGAATCCCACTTCGTCATTAGCGAGAGAAATTTGATACTTCTCCGCTTCTCGAATATTTTGCTCGATTTCATCAATTGCTCCATTTCCCGTATAGGGGTCGGAGATAAAGACTATCTTCATATATTAATCTCAATCAACTCGTCGCCATTAATTTGAAAGTATCTAGATACCCCAACTGATGGCTGAGCGGTCATTGGCTCGTCTTCTTTTCTGTCAGCGTAGTTGACTATAATTCCGCCATTTTTGATCTTTGTTGTCTGGGGCGCGATCCTATCTCCGAGCAGTATTGCATTAGTTCCCCGATATCCCGTCTCCGTTTTAAGGGCGACCGCTACGTAATAGAAAGTGCCACTTCCACCTGTTTCTTGAGTTAGGATGAAACCAATATCGGGGATATTGTCGCCATTAAGGTCTCCGTTGGCATTATTTCCAAAATATCTGGTTACGATTTTTGATGCCGATCCGGGCGCGGCTTCGACCTCGGAAACTCCATTAGCCAAGATAACGGGTTGCCCGTCAATTATATATTCAATATCTTTGTACGAAATTTCGGGTGTCGCCGAATCGTTTTGCGGTTCGGAATTGTTATTTAAAATGAGTAATAATGCCCCTAAAACGATAATCGCTACTACTAGGAAGTACGTAATTGTTTTTTGCATTTCTTAAGAATAGCATTTGCGGTTTAATTTTCCCAGGATGAAACTAGTTGGTGGACGGAAGAGGGTCAGGTTGAGGTTGTCTAAATTTTATAAAAGTGTTATTATTGTCGACAGTTATTTAGTAGATTCATTTAATCAGAGAGGACACTATGTCTGGAGAACCTCCAAATAGTGGGGAACGAAGAGGGGCGGCCCCCGAAGATGCCGAGGAGATGACTCGCCAAAGAAGGGTTGAGCTTGGCCTCAAGGAAGAGGGGGAATTAACTCCCGATGAATCCCAGGAGATCGAATCAGATATTGAGGATGCTCTCGGACGTCTTTACAGCCACAACTTTGAAGAACTCTCCCCTGAATTACAAGAAGAGTGGTATTGCGTTGAGATGGAAGCGAAGATTGGGAGAGACAGAGAGTCGGCTCTCGCCGTACTCAACAAGTTTCTTTTTTCCTTTGAGGGGAGGGATGAAGAGAAAAAAGAGTAGGGTATACTAGAAATTTAAATGCCGTGAGTTTGTTTGCTCACGGCATTTTGTTGTGGTCGGTTTTAGTCAATCTAGGACTTGGCCGACAGGGTGTCGATTGTTCCGTCGTACCAGTGTATCAGCGTATCCTTAAAAGGAGTACCCTTAAAAGGGATTGATTGTGTTGGAATAAGGATGGTCCTAAACCCAACCGAATCAGGAGATTCCTCCTTCTCGAACCTCACTGTCCATCCTTCTGGTACCGGCGGCGCAACAGTGATATCGGGGGGAATGGATTTTCCGCCCTCGACAACAAGCCCGTCATGGTTGAATTGGCGGGCTCTTCTAGAAAATGGTCTGTCATCCAACCAGTTTTCGATCCGGGTTGCGGCCCCCATGCCAGAATGGTAGACATTTAGAAAACCATCGGGTGTATTAATGTTGATGTTTTCGCGATGGTCAACTTCGACGTTGATGTTCCCGATGATCCCGATGGAGACGACGGTCAATACTATCAATCCGTTGATAAGCGCCGCCCATTGAGTCGAATTCAATCTTTTAAACATTGTTCTTCTCCTCTTTCAAGTTTTATCCTAATCACCATTTACTTCTAAAGTTTCTGTCTACATTATATACCTAAATATCTATTTTGTCAAGGGATAGTTGCCGTTTAATAACGTTAATTGCAGGAGTTTTCAGGGATTCTTATTTTAGAGTAAAATTTTGGTATGAAAATAACTATCTGTGGGAGCGTAAAGTTCGCCGATGAGTTGGTTAATATTTACAATCAGCTTAAAAAACTTGGGCATAGCCCCCAGATGCACGAGGAGATGTTCGGAATAGTAGGCAACAACACTGATGATTTTCAAAATAGTATTGAGACTAAAAGAAAATCTAATCTTATTAAAATATGGTATAAATTGATAATGAACAGCGACGCTATTCTTGTTTGCAATTATAATAAAAATGGAATAAAGGATTATATAGGTGGGAATACCCTTATGGAAATTGGGTTTGCCTACGTAAATAATAAGAAAATTTTTCTACTGAACGGCATTCCTGAAAACGTGTCTTACAGGGATGAAATTGAGGCAATGGATTCGATTTGTCTCCACGGAGATTTAACTAAAATATAAAGATAAAAAATGATTAAACGATTCCACTCAATATTATTTTATGCGAGCAACCTTGATAAAACCGCTAAATTTTATGAGCAGTTGGGTTTTAAAGTTGATCGGGAATCTGATTTAGTGAGGGTGAAACTTGGAGATTTTAGATTGGCTTTTATTGATGAGAATCAAACTCCTATAAAAAATGAATCTGATATGAAGCCGAAAGGATTAGGTATTTACACTTATATTGAAGTTGAGGACGTCGATAAATATTTTGAGTTTATAAAAGAGCGGGGAGTTGAACCAAGAACCGAGCCCAGAGACTGGCCTTGGGGTAAGCGAGAGTTTGTTGTCAAAGACCCAGACGGATACAAGTTAGTGTTTTATTCTTCGATTAATCATGGCAACAATAAATAAAAAGTGTTGGCCGGAGTTCTATGAAAAATTTTGTTCCGGCGAGCGAAAATTTGAATTAAGACTCGCTGATTTTGAATTAAAGGATGGCGACGTGCTGGCTATGGAGGAGTATGATCCCGAAGCTAAAAAATACACTGGCAGAAAGACTTCTTTCTTGTGTAAAAAGGTGGAACATTCCGCCAAGGACCCCCTGCAATTTTATAAAGTTGAAGATGTCAGAAAACATGGCTTTTGGATTATTGAGTTAGAGAAACAAGATTGAGATAAGTTTTATTCCCCACTCGGACTATTAATAAGCGGGGGAATAATAGTGGTATAATAAAAAACATGAAAAAATTAATAATTTTAGCAGGCGTTGCGTTTCTCCTGCCGACGCTCTCGCTTGCGGCGTATGTCGGGGCGGGGGATAGCATAACCGTTCCAGAGTCGACTCAAAATGCTTATATTGCAGGTGGAACGGTGAATATTTCCAATCCCGTATCCGGCGATGCCCTAGTTGCCGGAGGGACGATTATTGTCTCCGGCGAGGTAGGGGGCGATGTTATGGCTGTTGGTGGAAACGTGAGTTTTATCGGTGGGTCAGCCGAAGATGTTCGAGTAGCCGGTGGGAACATCACAATCGGGGGAGAAGTTAATGGAGAAGTTATGATAGTGGGAGGTCAAATTACCGTAACGTCTGATACAACAATAAAAGAAGATTCTTATATAGTTGGTGGCACTCTTGTTTTTTCCGGGAAGGAAGAGGGTAACCTAACCATTATCGGAGGTAAAGTTAGAATTGATGGTACGATAAACGGCGATCTTTCGGTGAAAGGGGCCGACGAAGTTACCTTTGGCAGTCAGACAGTCGTAGAGGGAATGGTTGAATATTCAGCGCCGAAAGAAGCGGTTATTGAAGAAGGAGCCCAACTCGCTAATCCGCCTGTTTTTAATAAAACCCAGGATCTCCGCCGTGGTTTGGGTATCAGATTCGCCGCATTCTTTGGGGTAATGTTTATCCTAAAAATTCTTGCCATCCTTTTCGCCGCTTATCTCCTATGGTATCTGCGTCGGGATGATGTGGTGGCCGTCATTAAAAACACCCACGGACATTTCTGGAAAATGTTGCTTCATGGATTTGCGGTTCTTATCCTTTTCCCTGTTGCCGGCATTATCCTTCTCGTCACTGTTGTTGGTTGGATCCCGGCAGTGCTTATTCTTACCACCTACGGAGCCCTCCTTGCCCTTATGGCGCCCATTAGCGTAATCGTTGTAACTTCAATTGTTATGACGATCTTTAAAAAGAGCTCTACTGGTTTTAAGTGGTATCACATTCTTCTCGGACTTGTGATTTGGAAAATCTTAGCCTGGATTCCTTTCATCGGTTGGTTTATTTGCTTCCTGATTCTCTTAATCTCCCTAGGAGCTACAATAAATATTTTGAAATCAAAGTTTTCGAAATAGATTGATAACTTTTAGATAAGGATGAATTATTAGAATTCTAAACCATGAAATGGAAAATCCCGCCCAGAATTAAAGTGTATGAGGCATTGGGATGCTTGGTTGACAAAAGAATCAAGATCAATGACAACACGGCCGAAGTTACTTCTTCGTCTAGAAATAAAAAATATTTGGTTCAATATGACTCGAAGAATAATGCTATAACCGCTAATGACAACGGTTCGTATTGGCAAGGATATTTAGGATACCCGGCTATAGCTTTTCTTCTCGCTAAAAATATCATTAACTGCGATCGCAAACTCTTCTCTGAATTAGGGAGTATCGCCTGGAAAGATCTAAACTCTAAATTTAAAAACGACTTCATAAAAACAGAAAACTTCATTTTGGAACGAGTAACAGACGATAATCTTCGCTCCGATTTAGAGAATGAGGCTGAAAGGATTTTAAGGTCCATTAAGGAGTTATCATTAAATAAACTTAGAACAATTCAAAAGCCGCCGCCGGTGTATTAATACGTGAATATTTTATAAACCTTGGCGACTTTTTGATTGGTAGGTTGTATAATTCAACTTAAAAGATGAGGAGGTGGGCCTTCATGGTTCTGGGTTTCGTAGTTCTAGTATTTGTTTTTGCCGGTCACGCCGGGGCGCAGATTTCGCCTACTATTTATTTGTTTTATGGTCAAGGATGTCCTCACTGCGTTGTTGTTGATAGTTATTTCGAGAATAATGGTTTCTATCAAAAATATTCCATTGAGAAAAAAGAGATTTATTTTGATCACAACAACGCCATCCTTTTTAACAATATTTTGGATCGTTTAGGTGTTTCCACCGAGGGTCGTGGTGTTCCTACGGTTGTGATTGGAGATATGGTTTTGGTTGGTGATGAGCCGATTATTCAAAATTTTGTTGCCGAGGCTAATAGTTTTTTGTCCTCCCAAGCTTCCGTAGTGGTGCCGGAGGAGACTTCTTCTTCGGTTGTCCCGATTGATTCATCGCAAATAGGTGAGACCGGTATCGGACTTACTGTCGCCGCGGTGGTGGCGGCCAGTGCTGTTGATGCCATTAATCCTTGTGCCTTTGCTGTCCTTATTCTCTTGGTGACAGCGATTCTTGCTGCCGGCGATCATAAAAAAGCGCTTAGGGCCGGTTTGGCTTTTTCTTTCGCTATTTTTATTTCCTATTTTTTGATGGGTCTCGGCCTTTATCAGGTGCTTGTTTCCGGCGGGGTAACGGTTTGGTTCTATCGTATTGTCGGCTGGCTCGCAATTATTATCGGCTTATTTAATCTTAAAGATTATTTCTGGTACGGTAAGGGATTTTTAATGGAAGTGCCTTTAAGCTGGCGACCGAAGATGAAAAGTTTAATAAGAGCCGTCGTAAGTCCGTGGGGCGCCTTTGGTTCGGGATTTCTGGTTAGCCTCTTTCTCCTGCCGTGTACTAGCGGGCCTTATATCGTTATCCTCGGCCTTTTAGCTAAAAAAATTTTCCTTGCTCAGACTGTTGGTTATCTTCTCTTGTATAACTTAATTTTTATCTTGCCGATGATATTGCTTACCCTTGCAGTTTATAAGGGATTTAGCCCATCTAAGGCTGAAGAGATCCGCCAAAAGCGCCTTCGCGTTCTTCACCTTATCGCTGGTTTGCTAATGATCGTTATGGGCATTGCTGTTTTAACCGGGCTGGTGTAAATATAGGAGTAATCAGTTTGCCCCAAATACTACCCCGCTTGGATTGTTACGCTCGATGAGCTGAAAAATAAAGCCGTCTCCTCTTTTTATTAAAAACAACGACTTGTTCGTTGACGGGGGATATTGTTAAAACGACTTATTTCAAGAATCCCCAGACCGAGGTTGTTTTATATAATTATCCAAATTTGCTCAATCTTGGTATGCTTTGAGGATGAATGCAAACGACAATTTTAGTGGCTTGGGTATTGCGCCGGGAATACTAAGCATCCTAACTAAACTTAAATTTATTAGGCCGACTCCAATTCAGGCAAGATCAATCCCGGTATTGCTTGAGGGGAAAGACCTGGCTGGGATTGCTCAAACCGGCACCGGAAAGACTTTGGCCTTTGGAATACCGACTATCCAGAGAATTTTACAAAACAAGGGGATGGGATTAGTTGTTTTACCAACCAGGGAGCTGGCCGTTCAAGTGAGAGATTCTTTGCGGACAATCGGAGATTCCCTAGGAGTTAAAACGGTCGTTTTAATAGGCGGAGCCCCCATAGGCCGACAGATTTCAGATCTTAGACGCAAACCCGATATAGTGATTGGCACTCCTGGAAGAATAAATGATCATCTTGAACAGCGGACGTTAAATCTTTCTGGTGTGAAAATTTTAGTGCTTGATGAAGCTGACAGAATGCTTGATATGGGTTTTGCTCCGCAACTTCGGAAAATTATTAAGTTTATATCAGGGGATAGACAAACGATTCTTTTCTCTGCAACCATGCCCCATGAGATTATGAAGTTAGCGAAAGATTTTATGAAATTGCCGATAAGGATTGAAGTTGCGCCATCTGGGACAGCCGCGACTAATGTGACTCATGAAGTTTTCATGCTTAATCGCGATAAGAAGCCAGCAATGCTTGCTAAATTACTATATGACTATAAGGGTTCAGTTTTGATTTTTACGCGAACGAAGTTCGCAGCCAGAAAGGTGGCGAAATATGTAAGAGATTGTGGGCATACTGCTAGCGAGTTTCATTCAAACCGTTCGCTCAATCAGAGACGGGACGCGCTGGAGGGTTTTAAAAATGGGAGATATAGGGTGTTGGCGGCAACAGATATCGCAGCTCGCGGAATTGATGTAACCGGAATTGAGCTTGTAATAAATTATGATTTGCCGGAACAAGCGGAAGATTATGTCCATAGGATTGGTCGAACAGGTAGGGCGGGGGCGGCAGGACACGCCATCTCTTTTGCTACCCCTGATCAAGGTAGGGATTTGAAGACAATAGAGCGTTTAATCAAAAAGACTCTGAAATTGAGTGAACTGCCCGGCACTCTACCGACGATAGGGGCTAAGTTTCACATGGAACTAAAAAATAAACCGAGAGGTTTTCGACGGTATGACGGTAGGAGTGGAAAATTTAAGAGCTCCTCCTCGGGCTCCCGAGGAGGGAATAAGCAATTTTCTAAAGGCGGAAGGAGGGGAAATTTTTGATAGGAATCCTACTTCTTTTTTGCCCGATTGCGCTCCACCCCGTCTAAGAACTGTTTTCGAAGGCGGACACTTTTGGGCGTGATTTCCAAATACTCATCCTCTGCCATAACTTCAAGACCGCGTTCAATGGTTAGAACGAGAGGGGGAACGAGGTTGATGGCTTCATCAGAGCCGGAGGATCGCATGTTTGAAAGTTGTTTGCCCTTGATTGGATTTACTAACATTTCTTCGCCTTTTGAGGTGTTACCTATAACCATACCACTATATACTTCTATTCCTGGGCCAATATAGAGCGTGCCTCGTTCCTGGAGGTTCCACAATGAAAAGCCAAGGGCCTTGCCATTTGCCATTGAAATCATTGAGCCGGTGGTGCGTTTTTTTATTTCACCGGCATATTTTCTAAATCCAAGAACATGAGAAGATAAAATTCCTTCACCCTTAGTGTCGATAACAAATTGGTTGCGATATCCTAAGAGTCCGCGGGTAGGTCCCTCAAAAAGTAGTCGGACAACATCGTCGCGGACAGTAATATTTTTCAGAGTAAAACCACGCGACCCGAGGCGTTCGATAACAACTCCCTGGTATTCTTGTGGGATATCGACAAAAACTTCTTCAAAAGGTTCGGTTTTTTCTCCCTTAAATTCTTTAATAATAACTTGGGGTTGAGAAACTTGGATCTCGTAGCCAGCCCGACGCATGTTTTCGAGGAGGATCGCTATATGGAGTTCGCCTCGCCCAAAAATATGAAAACTCTCGTTGCTCGAAAAATCAATTTTTAGGCCAACATTTACCTCGAGTTCGCGTTCAAGATATTCTCGAAGCTGACGAGAGGTGACGAATTTTCCTTCCCGACCGGCAAAAGGAGAGTTATTAACTAAAAAGTTAAGAGAAATAGTGGCTTCATCTATAGAAATGGCTGGGAGAGGCTCGGTGTTTTTGTTGTCGGTAATAGTTTCTCCAATATAGATGTTGGGGAGGCCGGCAATAAGAACAATATCACCGGCGCCTGCCTCTTCAGCTTCTTTTCTCCCTAGTCCCTCGAAGGTGAATAGTTTGGTAATTTTCCCGTTTCTGGTTTCGCCTGATTGATTTTTTATGAAAACATTTGCGTCGTTTTTCAATACTCCACTGTAAATTCTCGCAATGGCTAAACGCCCCAGAAAATTGTCGTAGCCAAGGTTGAAGGGTTGGATTTCGAGGGGTTTTTTATTTAAGTCCTCGGAAGAAGCAGGGGGGATGTGATTTAGAATAGTATCAAGGAGAGGATCTAGATTATCTGATTTATCTTCCAGCTTCTTTTTGGCAATACCTTGGCGGCCGTTAGTATAAATAACAGGAAAATTAACTTGTTCATCATTAGCGCCAAGCTCAAGGAACAATTCAAAAACTTGTTCTTCGCACCAGTCGGGATCGGCGGCGGGTTTGTCTATTTTATTAATAATTACGATAGGTTTCAATCCAAGTTCAAGGGATTTTTTAAGTACGAAGCGGGTTTGAGGCATGGGGCCTTCCCGGGCATCGACAACTAAAAGGACGGAATCAATTGAGCGGAGAACTCGCTCTACTTCAGACCCAAAGTCGGCGTGACCGGGAGTGTCGACGATGTTGATTTTGGTATTCTTGTAGTTTATAGAGGCGTTTTTCGAATAAATGGTAATGCCCCGTTCTTGTTCTAAGACGTCTGAGTCCATAGAGGCGCCTTCTTCAGCGGCGCCGGTTTGGCGCATCAAAGCATCAGTCAAGGTGGTTTTGCCGTGGTCAACGTGAGCGATAATAGCGATATTTCTAATCTCCATATAAAATATAAAAAATAGTCAACTAGGGAGACAAAATTTTATAGATCGTTTCTAGTTCTATGGGCCTAGCTAAATTTGCTAGGTTACTTTTGTTTAGAAGAAATATTTCCTCTCCCGTTTCTTGATACTCCTTCGACTGGTTCAGGGCAGACTGCGCTGACTTGTTATTTTTTAACTAAAGCAAGTTTCTTATCTCGGCGCCAACCTTTGATTTCAACCTCGCGTTTTAAGGCCTCACTGCGACTTAAGAATTTTTCTGTATAAACAATTTTGGCGACTTTGTGGGTTTGAGTGTATGCGCCACCTTTCTTATTTTTGTGCTGTCTAAATCTGCGTTTCAAGTCTGTAGTAATGCCGGTATAAATACTATTGTCGTTACACTGAATAAGATAGACGAAATACATAATAGTAGCACCCCGTCGGTCGCGCTAGGCGACCTCACTCGGTGCACGCGAAAATCTAAGTTTCTCCGAAACAAGATTTTCTGCGTGCTGCCGGGCAGGGATTCGAACCCCGATACCCAGGACCAAAACCTGGTGTCCTACCGTTAGACGACCC
>Ga0066639_10001244_pt1 | contig 22688 bp, 23 predicted proteins | sample CryGeyCG2114_010_2_FD_59504 | JGI IMG/M metagenome (GOLD analysis project Ga0066639, IMG submission 59504) | Groundwater microbial communities from aquifer - Crystal Geyser CG10_big_fil_rev_8/21/14_0.10 | ecosystem: Environmental > Aquatic > Deep subsurface > Groundwater | place: USA: Utah...
TTTTAACCGCCATATAATAAGACTCTTTTAAAGGCATTTTGTAAAAAGGCATTTTACTCGCACTAACCAACATCGCTGATAACTGATTTGCTGTTTCAGTCTTTATAACTTGAGCGACTTCTTGAGGCTTTGTAATAGTTTCTGACCCATCAGTATGCAAAATCTTATCTACAATATAGGGCTTCATTCTAGTACCATTATTTGCCAAAGCGCCTAAGGCAGTAATCATTTGAATTGGTGTTACGGCGACACCTTGTCCAAAACTAGCCGTAGCAAAGTTTATTTCTGCTTTTTGTTTTAAATTTGAAAAATTACTTTTAGCCTCACTGGCTAAATCGATTCCGGTGATTTTGTCTAGTCCAAAATCAAAAAAATATTTCAAAAAATTTTCTCTACCCAATGCTTGCTCTACAAAAACTGCTCCGGTATTGATAGAGTTCTCTAAAACATTAGTCATAGTCGCCTGCCCATACTGCTTATTTAAATTATTTTTGATTTCATAAGAACCAATTTTTACAACACCTGTATCTTCAAAAGTACTTTGAGGGCTAACCAACCCCATATCAATTCCAGCCGACATAGTTATCGGCTTCATCACCGACCCCGGCTCATATGGAGTTTGGACACAAGAATTAGAGAAATCACTGATGCTGTTAACCTTGGAGTACTCATTTGGGTCAAAGCCTGGCAATGCCGTCATAGCTAAAATACGTCCTGTTTGTGGTTCCATAATAATTCCGCAGGCTGATGCCGAGCCCAATTTATCGGCAATATCTTTTAATTTTGTTTCTAATTGCCACTCTATATTTTGGTCCAATGTCAAAACCAAACTATCACCATTTTTAAAACCCCCTACTTCATCACTATTCCCAAAAAATAAGTATCCCAATGCATCATTATTCAATTTTGATACTTCGCTTTGGCCAGAAAGAATATCTTCATAATACCCTTCAACACCATATTGGCCCACCTTTCTTTCTGTAGCCGAACTAACAAAACCAATTACAGGCCCCGCCAATCTACCATTAGGATAATATCTCCAATATTCATCCAACAAATGCACACCTGCTAAATTTAACTGCTTAATTTTATTTGTTGTGTCAACGTCTAATTTATGCTTGAGTGGTTCATATGGATCATCAGCAACTGATAATTTTTTTAATATTTCGCCACTATCAATCGACAATATGCCAGCCAAAGAATTTGCTGTACTCTCCCTTTCTTCCTCGGGAATCTCATTGGGTGACACATAAATCATCGGGAACTTTTTGTTTAGCGCTACCGCCACTAAATTATTTTGTTCTGGACTTCTTTTTTCAAGTGATAAATCGTGCATATATATTTCTCCCCTATCTGGCGTAATTTTTTTTGTAGAAGTTTGTTGTAACTCCGCTTTTTCAGCATAAACTTCATGCATAAAAACTTGCAAATAAAATAAACGAACGGCAATGGCCGCTCCAATCAAAATAAAAAAAATTTCTAAAATCACAATCCGCTGTGATATTTTCCGCTTTCTTAACATATGCATTAAATTTTATTTTTGTGCTACGCTGTCCACTGGCCCTCTTAAATAATTAATTTTCTGCACTGGCGCTAGAGTGTCTTTGATTGAAGATGTATCTAGACTTTGCGAAGATTTAATTTTTACCATTTCGTTATTCAAATTTTTATTCTGCTCCTCTAACTGCCGTAAGATCTTTTGCATATCACGCATCTTATACTCTTGAGCGACACTCCCACTAGAAATAGTCACGCTGGCAACAGACGCGACAATCAACAAAACTATAATTGCCACATTTAAAGACAAAATTCCCGCGGTTTTTCTATGTCTATTTAAGCTTGCTTGATAGTTTGTATTCATTATTATTAAATTTTTTGAACAATTCTTAACTTTGCACTCCGCGCTCGACGATTCTCATTATTTTCTCTTGCTGAAGCCATAATTGGTTTTTTAGTAAGTATTAAAACTTCTTTTTTGGCCTCTGCTTCTCGTAAAAGATTTTTTACAACCGAGTCTTCTAGCGAATGAAATGATATAACCGATAGCTTGCCTCCACTTCTTAAAATTTCGATTGCAGAACCAATGCCCTGCTTGATATTCTCAAGTTCTCGGTTTACAGCAATTCTTAAGGCCTGAAAAGATCTTGTAGCAAAATGTATTTTCCCGTGTCTATATTTTCCAGGCACCGCCCCTTCTATAATCGATACTAAATCGTTGGTTGTTTTGATAGGAGATTTTGTTCGTTGCTCAACTATTGCCCGTGCAATATTTTTTGAAAATCTCTCTTGTCCGTAATTCTTAAATATTCCAACCAACTCTTCCTCATCCAAGCTAGCTAGTAATTCCCTAGCTGTCGGTAAATCACCTTGCCGGTTATATCTCATATCTAACTCTTCGTTACGTAAGAACGAGAATCCACCACGGCTTCCTTCTATATGATATGAGGAAAAACCTAAATCAAATAAAATTCCACTAACCTCTCCAGATAAATTATCTTTTACGATATTTTTTAAATGTGCGTAATTCGCAGATACCAATATCAACCTTTCGGCGTCATCTGAATTGACTTGTGCTCCTAATAAATCAATTAAAGTTCTGTCCCAATCAATTCCAAGTACTTTACCTTTTGGCTTTATTAAATCTAGAATAGCTAAACTATGTCCTCCGCCATTAATCGTACAGTCAATATAATTTTCATTTGACTGTGGATCAAAAACTTTTAATATCTTATCAAGTAAAACTGGCTTATGCACTTTTTTTATTTATTTCTATTCATTATTTTTTAAATTCCTAGCTGACCCATTTTTTCCGCTAAATTGCCAACTTCCTTTTCAATCTTTTCTTTATACTGAATCCATGATGCTTCGTTCCAAATTTCTACTCGTGCACCAACTCCTGCTAGAACAACTTTTTTGTTAAGGCCCGTTCGGTTTTTTAAATAGTCCGGGATTAAAATTCTACCCAAGCTATCAATTTCTACTTCTGCTGCACCCGCCATCATCAGTCGGCTAAATCCACGCGCATCCTGTTGGCCGATTGGTAAATGCCCAAGTTTGTCGGCAAGTATCTCCCACTCCTGAATTGGAAATAAAAATAAACAGTTATCTAATCCTAAAGTTATAACAACAGAAGCACCTAGGCTTTTTCTAAATTTTGAAGGGATAGCTAACCTTTTTTTCGCATCAATATTATGTGTATATTCGCCTATAAACATTTTTTATTTTTTTCGTGTATTTAAGTTATCCCCAGATTCATTAAGTTATCCCCACTTTTATCCACAATCCAACACTGTATGTCCATTATATTCCACTAAAGACACATACGTCAACACCCGTAACCCAAGATATTTTCCATATTTGTTAATATAATAAATAAAAACCAAAAAAATGGCTTTATCAAGCCATTTAAATCTATTATCTTATTTACGAATAATTTTTTAATATCTAGTTTTCCACTTTTTATCCACTATACCAAATTTTGGTAACCTAAAAATTTGGGCTTTCATCCCAACTCCCAATAACAATATTTGGGATTAAGGCTAACACCTCAACCTGAACTTTTTTTATTGCCCCGCCTACAGTGCTTTGAATCTGGATAGTTCTTTGCTCACCCCCAGAATTAATAATCGCTAATGTCTCACATTGTCCATCCCCAACATTAAGTATTTCGTCACCGCCATAATTTATATCATTACTTAATTTTAACAATGCATCTTGAGCGCAACTAGATGCAAGGTATTTTGCAGAGACTGATTCATAAAAATTTTTTGCCGAATTTCTTTCGTTAAGACCCAAATACGAACTCCCAAACAAAAATGCAATTTCAAAAATAACCAAAAAACATAAAATCATAATCCCGACCATGCCCTTTGATTTAGAAAGAATTAATTTCATAATTAAGGTTTTATAGTAAAAGTATTTTGCCAATCTGATAAAACTTCATATTTAGTGTTACCTAATTGCTTTGTGTGTGCTAAAGATATTTTTAATTGAACACTTCCTTTATTATTAGTAAATTCAATATTCTCAATTTTAACTGATGAACTACTAATCGCCCTCCAAATATCATCGCCAACTTTGACGCAGAAAGAATCTCCTATTATAGAAAAAATTGTCGGATTTTTTTCCGCATCTGATAACGCTAACGATAAAGACTGACCGACTTCGCCATCTAATGGCAAGTTAATTGCATCGGCTTCTTTGATAAAGCTTTCCACGCGTTGAGAAATTAAACGAGCGTTTTGATTTAGCAAACTTATCCCATTAATCTTTTCTTTAGTGCGCGTCATGTTAAGAAGTAAGACAACAGACAAAACTACAATTCCAGCAATTGCGGTTATATAAAAAACCAACTCCATCATGGTGAATCCTGAATTATATTTGGAAATTTTAGTCTCTATTTTATTAATCATGGCGTGGCTTTAATAAATTGCAACTCTTTATTATTATTTTCAGTCGCCATATAAACTATATTATTATCAAAAAAAACATCTTGGACTTCTCCTTCTGCGTCATATTGCCCAACAACTGTTAGCTCTGGTAAATTACTAATATCAATAATGTTCATTTGGCTATGATCTTTCTTCCCCCCAATAAAAGCATACGCTGACGACAACAAAGATATTGAGTTTATATCATCACCGTACTCCAACAACGCTATCACAGTTAGATTTAAAATGTTAGAAATATCCACGGCGTAGAATTCCCTACCATACGAATTTTTATCAGTAACCATATACAAAATGTTCCCGTCTACTGCTACATCATTAGCGTCCACTCCTCCCGATACATTAAGCGATGAAACATATAATGGATTTGTGGGGTTACTAATATCTAAAATAATCAATTCTTGGTTACCACCAGAAGTCGCTAAAAAAGCATAATTACCGGAAACGGCTACTTTATTTACCTTATCATTAACCTCATAGGAACCTTTGAGCACGGGCTGGGTTGGGACACTAATATCCAAAATAAAAAACTCGCCTACACTAGCCCTCCGGTCGGTTGTTATATAAGCATAATTTCCTCTGACTGTTATTCCTCGAGCATTTTTATTGTCAGATAAATTGTAGTAACCGCTGACATACGGACTTATGAGATTTTCTACAAAAATAGTTTGCTCCTCACGTGACTGATCACCTGTGGCCAAATAAATATTTGGTGGAACACCAAAAAGGTCTCTCCCCTTTTCGCCAATATCTATTGAGCTTAAAAGTTGTGCCGAGGACGTACTGGATAAATCAAAAATATAAAAATCATCTCCCCCCTCTCCATCAGTTAATAGATATAATTTACTACTAGTTACAAAAATTGCTCTGGCATCATTATTCGTCGCTAAGTTAAAAAATCCGGATTCAATTGGTTGAGTCCAATCACCGCCACCAATTAATTTTTGATAATTAGTAAAATAAGAATTTAATTTAATTGATTTTGCATCTCCATCATCTTCCCAAGAAATATTTACTTCAACTTCTTTTTTATCTGGCGAGACATCGGTAATCGTAATACTTCTTTTGTAATTTCCAACTGTATCAAAGTTTGGTATCAACGACCATTCACCACCTAAATTGGAAATGCCGTAAACGCCAGTATTCATTAAAGAATAATTATTTTTTTGAATTGACCGCATCGCTTCATTGGCCTCTTGAGCCAGCATGGTGGCTTGAGTATTATTTTGTGCTCGATATTCCATTTTTTTAATTTGAGAGTACAATCCGCTGCTTAAAATAATTATCATAACTAAAACCGCGATAGCTACCACTATCTCAATTAAACTGAAGCCCTTTACTTGCTCCTTAATCATATAGTCCTAAAAATTCGTTATTGCCCGAAGAGTATGATTCAATTTTTACAGACGATTCTGGGTCTTGCCGTTTTGGTGCCTCGTTAACAAACGCCAAAACAGCTGCAATTATCGCACCGGCTAATATTGCGCTAGACCAAACTATCACTGACGCTTTCGTCGCGGTAACATTTTTTGTCCGCGTATTAACAATAAAATCATCAAACATTTTTTTATAACTAAATATTGCCCCAGTTAAACTACTTAAAATTTCTCTCCTTCAAAAATCATTTAATCTATAGCCATTATAACCCATTAAACAACAATTATTAAATGGCCCTGTGTGGAGAACTTAGAATATCAAAATCCTCTTTTAATTCGTCTGACACTCTCTATTATATAAGTGAACCAGTATTTTCCACTGACAACTAAATCTTGTGCTGGTACATATGCCTCTTCAAAGCCACCAAAACCTTTTTTAAATATAGTTAATCCAACCCAGGGATGATTTTTTTTGTTTTCCGGAGCAATACCCCAAAAATTATAAAACTCACAACCTCTCTTTTTGGCTTTTTTAATTACTGACCATTGTAAAAGATACGAGGCAGGAATTTTCGGATATTTTTGTATTGATGCACCGTGATGATAAAAAGCTTCCTTACCATAAAATATTATAATTGCAGAAGACAATATTTCACCTTTATATTTTGCAAAAAATAATAAGGCGTCATTACTCTTTAAATAAGCTTCAAATTCTTTTTGCAAATAGCTTAAAGAATAGGGAACAAAATGTTGGCGCGATACCGTAGCTTGATATATTTTATTAAAATCTTTAACTTTAGATATATCCGCGCTTACTTCAATTTCAACTCCTTCTTTCTCGGCCTTTCTAATCATATAGCGAGTAGTTTTTCTCATCCCAAATAATAACTCATCCTCATTCTTTTGAATATCCAGTATCCAATCAATTTCCGACTGCAGGTGAAGCGGAGCCAATTTAAAACCATTATTTGTAAAAATCTGACGACTTTCTTCGCTATCAATTTGTAGCGCGCTAATCCTAATAAATGATGCGTGTTCTTCAATAGCTATTTTTTTTAAATACGCTGTTAGCGCCTCAAAATAATTTAAGTTAGCCCAATCAATAATTGGTCCGTGCGGACAAAAAATAAAAGTACCTCTACGCGCCTTAGATTTAATTATTAACGCCATGCCAACTAAAGTTTCTTCATCATAAACACCTAGTCTCCAAAATTTATTATTAAATTGCATCTGTAACTCGCCCCAAGCCCACGAATGCAAAAAACTATGAGGATTAAACTTCAAAACAAAATCATCCCAAACCTCTTTATTATCTATGAGGTTAATTTTTATACTCATTCAATTGTTTTTTAATAAATTTTGATATTCGCTCGGCATCATTAATGCTTGTATTAATATGTGTTGGCAAATTTATCGATTTTGAGGCAACGTTTTCTGCCACAGGGCAACAACCAATTTCATATTTTACTTTACTTAAATTAACCCCTTTTGGCGTAATAACATTGTTATACCAGTCCCCCAAATACATACCCTCTCTGGCCCCATCGGAAAGTAACTTATCAGCGTATTGAGTTTTCAATGTGTAGCGTAAATATATTTGCTCTGACTTAACCGAATCAAACGGCAGAACTACATTTATCTCCGTCAGCTCTTTTGTATAAATACTAGCTATCTCTTTTCGATGGTCATTAAATCTACTCAATTTCTTAAATTGGTTTAATGCCAATATCGCCAAAGCATTGGGCATTTGAGAGCCAATGAATTGTGGCTTTTCCCCTTCTAGCTCTGATCGATAGACTGCCAAAGAGATAAATCTAATTAATTTTAAAAATGCTAACAAAAACCTACCAAACCATTGAAAAGTTGGCCTAATAATCCCAAACGTTATTGGATGAAGCAATTGCTGTAAAACCCAAAGATTTGTTGACATCGACAAGCCTTCCCTAACCATTTCTAAATTACTGGCATATGAATCATTGCTGGTCACTACTACTCCACCCCAGACTCCAGAAATTACTTTGTCTCTACCAAAACTAAAGAATGCAAAATCTCCAAATGTACCTACATACTTATCATGATATTTTGCACCCAACGCATGTGCACAGTCTTCAATAACAATTAAATTATATTTTTTTGCAATCTGCATAATCTCATCAATCTCAGCTGGCAAACCAAATGTATGCTGGATTATTAAAACGCGACTATTCTTCGTAATCTTCTTTCCCAAATCTTGTACCGACATATTAAATGTTTCCTCCCTGATATCAACATAGACTGGCTTTAGTCCCGCCCACAATATTGGATCCGGCACTGCCACACAAGTATAAGCCTGAAGCAAAATTTCACTATCGGGCGCTAAATTTAATGATTTGAGTATTCCCCACAAAGCGCCTCTACCAGACTCAAATAAAAAACCATGCTTAACTGGTAGCCAACTTTTAAATTCATTTAATAATTTTTTTGTTGCTACGCCTTTGCGCCACTTTGTTGGAAAAAATAATAATTTTAATGCCAACCAAAAATCATCTCTTTCTGTATTGGGCGACGTGGCAGTAGTAATTGATTTCATTTTTTTATAACTTTAAATTCACTTATCCATTTACAAGATTGTTCCCCAAGACTGGCTGTTACAATGGGGTTTTGCAAAATATCAACCTGCTCTTTGCTTTCCATAATTAGCCCACATCCTACAGACATCGCTATTCTGTCCGATCCTAAAAAACCAAAATGCCCAGATTTATAGCTTCTGCCTTGTCTGAATAGTTTATCGCTAGACGCATCTACGCCAATCCAACGCCCACTATCAGATAAATATTCCACCCATACATGCATACCATTATCTGCATACCCCGCCCAAAAACCAGATACAATACGAGCCGATATACCCCGACTTACCAATAACGCACAAAGTAACGTACTAAACCCTCCGCAGTCAACCTCACTCTTGCTTAATGCGTCTTGAGAGCTATACAGCCCTTCAATAGGACCACCGTATTTAAGCGTATCTCTTACATAATTATATAATTTTTTTACAATAATTGAAACCCCACCCGCTTTGCCAAGATAAACATTTATTCTGTCTAGTTCTGCCTCATCCAACTTCAATACGGAATTTTCTTTAAGTCCTAACTTACGTTCTTCATCACTAGCAATATTGCTATTTTTTTCTTTATAACGTGGCCTAATTTCAGCCGTAAACTTCATAGAAGCGATTGTTGACTCATGTGGTAGTAACACATCTGTAAATTCGACATACTGATTACCGAAATTAGTTTCTTTCTTTATCTCATATTTTACTCCCTTAAACACACTTTTCCCAATAATTTTTTGAAAACCAAAATCTCGCGGTATAGGTAAAATTATGTTAACTTTATTGTCTTGATTTTCTAAATTATCTATTTTGACTGAATAAACAACTTCGTATGCCTGCTTCCTACAATAAAATGGCAACCTTAATAATCCAATTGTTTTTTTGAACAAAGACTTTATTCTATTAGATAGTCGTGTGTGATTATTCATAATTAAATCAATCTTATCAAAATCAATTTTGATTATCAAAATAATTCTGATAAGATACTTAAAACAAAACAATGAAACAAAAAATTAAACCCAAACAACCTAGATATTTTTTTAGTGGAAAAAAGATTCTATTGGTTGGTCTCGGTCGCCTTGGTGGCGGGCTCGCCATGGCAAAATTTTTAATACTCCATAAAGCGAAATTGACCATTACCGACATGCTACTTCCGTCAGAGCTCAAAGATGGCCTGAAAAAGCTAAAGGGGCAAAAAATAAAATTTACCCTTGGCGAGCATAAAGCTGAAGATTTCTTAAAAGCCGACTACATCATTTTTAATCAAGCTGTCAGCATCTATAGCAAATGGCCAAAATTCATTATAAAAAATAAAAAGAAATACTTCAATAATCTGACACTATTTCTCGAGTTAACAAAAAATACCACAAGACCGGTTATTGCAGTAACTGGCACTCGTGGCAAAACTACTATAACCACTTGGCTGTCTCATTTTATCCCCCAGCCTATAACTGGTGGCAACACGCCCAACTCCGATCTATTTAAAATTATTGACCAATCAGCACCAAATAATTCCCCGTTTATCATAGAAATGCCATCTCATCAGCTAGAGTATATTAAAAAAGGTTTAGCGCCTCCTCATATTGCCGTTATAACCAACTTATACGAAGATCATCTCGACCGATATGGTGATATGAAAACATATCGCGCAGTAAAAAAAAGAATATTCTTAAATCAAACCAAAAAGGATTTTTTGGTACTCAATAATGATAATAAAAATACAAAAATATTTCTCTCAAAAAAACCTAAAAGCCAATTATATTTTTTTTCGTTGACCAAATTACCACTAAATAAAGACGGACTATTTTTTGAAAATGATAGCCTGTATATGCAAAACCAGAAAAAAAGAGTGCTGGTTACAAAATTAAACAATTTTACACCACATCAAAGACAAAATTTGCTCGCCTCATTGCTAACTGCCTATTTATTTGGTCGGTCATGGAAAGACTTGATACAAAAGATTAACGCACTGCCAGCTGTCCCTTTTAGACAACAAATAATATATCAAACAGATAGCTTAACTATTATTAACGACTCTGCCGCTACTAGCCCAGATGCAACAATCGCTGGAATTACCTCAATGAAAAAGTTTGGTAATAACCTTTTACTAATAACTGGCGGTACAGATAAAAAACTGGGATACAAAAACCTAGCAAAAAAGATTGCTTCCTCACTCAAGGGAAAAAACATTTTTTTCCTTAACGGTAGCGCCACTGACAAATTGCTCAACGAATTAAAAAAAATTAAATATTTTCGCTATCAACCGCAAGTATTCTCCAACCTGAAGGACATTCTATTCGCTGTTAAACAAAAAAAGATGCCCAAAAAGGCAATACTATTTTCTCCAGGTGGCTCAAGCTTCGAAAAATTTAAAAATGAATTTGATCGTGGTGAGCAATTTAATAAATTATCAATAAAAATATTCGGGTGACAATAATGCGTTTATCATTAAGCGCACAATAATACTAAATGTTCTAGTCTGTGGTGTTTGTTGGACGAAATCTGAACTTTTTTGACGAAAATACGGACTGCGAAATTTGATTGCCAAGCTTCGCTCAGCAAAAACAAAAACTTTTCTGCTCGGGCGGGCAAAAATTCCTTCCCCCCAACCTCCTTCCTTTTTGCCCGCCCGAGCGAGGCGACTAATTCAATATGGTGGACGGTACAGGGCTCGAACCTGTGGCCCTTCGCATGTGAAGCGAATGCTCTACCACTGAGCTAACCGTCCCAAATAACACCCTAAAGCACTATTTTATTCAATCCCTAATTTATTTATTATTTTTTCGTGAGGTCTCTCCAAAATATCCAAAATAAATCTATCAAACATACTGAATCGATAGTGAAATTCATTTGTATCCATAAAAGCATATCTAACCTCTTTGCCTACTTCAGCTTCTACCTCCTTCAAAAAAGAGTGCATTTTATTATCTGTGATACCGTCGCCAATAAGCAATAAATCAACCCGACCATTGTCCTGATTAACAAATACACCCGAAAGTACAGCTAATTTAACTCGGCCCAACTTTTTCAATTTGTCTTGCAACTTCTCATGAGAAGCCGGCGATGACTTGAGAACCAAACTGCGTAATTCATTAAAAAATTCGAAATCCTGATTAGCAACATAATACACTCCCGACCCCTTCCCCTTTTTTTTACGAACCGATTTTTGAGACTGCAAAAGGCCAATAGCTGTCATATTTTTTATTTGCTTCTCTACCCCCGACGAATCTGATCTAGTTTTTTTTGTTGCTTCCTCGATAGTAAACCCATCGTTTAGATTTCTTAAAAATAATTTAAGCAATCTAGCCTTAACTGGTGATTCAAAAAGTTTTTCTAATATTTCTTGTGCCATAAAATATTTTATATGTTTATTTTTGTATATTTTGAAAAACAACCTAAATTAGAGCGTTTCTCTTATAATTAATTAATATACTCTTTCATTAATCTTTAGGCAAGTTGCCGCATTGGCATATTAACCCCCGTGGTGGTATAATAACAAAAAAATGGAAAAGAAACACCAAGACTTTAAAGCCAAGTCAAATGTTTTGTTGTTTAACCATACCAGAAAGGGCAGTGCTAAGTGTGAAATTTTTCAATTTGAACCTCAAAATATCGAACAAATTGACTTGGGCAACCTCTATATCGTAGGCCAACTCATAGACCCTAACGACGAGTCTAAATTCCTACTAAATACGGTATCTTCGGTTATAAAGAAAGAATACTATGCAAACCCTAAGCGTGGGACCTTAAAGAGCCTAGAAATGGCGCTACACAAAGCTAACCTTGCTTTAGGGGAGATTGCTCATAACGGCCAAGCAAATTGGGTAAACAATCTCAATATAATCTGCGCATCATTATCTGACGACGCTGTTAATTTAGTAAAAGCTGGGCAAGGACAAGCATTTCTTTGGCGAGACAATACAATAATTGACCTTGGCAAAAGATTCATAATATCTGACGAAAAGAAGCCCAACCCCAATAAAACTTTTAAAAGTGTCGCCTCGGGCCAAGCCGTGATAAACGACAAATTAATTTTAGCTTCGCCTACGATTCTTGACTTGATATCCCCCGTTGGCCTTGAACAACTCCTAAATGACAACACCATCTCAACTTGTACGCAAATTGAAAATATTGCTAAAGAACAGCCAGCATTGCCATCGTTAGTTTTATTATTACTAGAGTTACGTCCTCCAGGTGATAATTCGCCAGTTTATAACTCAAATCTGACTCGTGGTAACAATCGATTAAAAACTAGTACAAACAAAGAAAAAATCTTTGGAACTTTCAACGTTATCCAAAAACTACACAATATTTTCTCTATACCGACCCGAGTGATTTCATCACTAAAAAATAAAATGGAAGCGACAGAACTTCCTAAAGTAACTATTAATTACGGTGGAGCTCCAAATCAACAAAAACCAAAGCTATCACGCAATCACTTATTTGCGCTCCTTGGAATTACAATTCTTGCTTTATCCGGATTCGCCTACTCACGCTACCTGTCTAATAGCCAACAAGCTCTAGATAATTATAAAAGAGTTGTTGAAGAAATAACCATCAAACAAAATGAAGCAGAAAATGCGCTTATATTTAATGACACTTTTAGAGCCAGTGAAATGCTGTCACAAGCTAAAAACCTATACGCCAACATTGTTGGATTCAATATCAAACAACAAGAAAGCGAAGATATAGCGAACAAGATCAATACAAAAATTGATGAAATTAACAAAATTACCCACCTTAACGACCTTATCCCAATCACCGATTTTTCAGCTCCAGGCTTCGAATTCAGCCCGCAATATATTTTCGTATCCGAAGGCTCTCTTTATGCCTGGTCAGATAACAGCGAAGTGAGCTACACTTATTCACTAGCGAAACAAAATGGTCGTTATGTCTTAACTCCTCCAACCGATAAATTAATTAATCAATTTACTACTACTAAAGAAACATATAAATTAAATGATTCTAAGTATTTAAAAAGAACCAGCCCAGGTAAAAAACTCAATGTCACCATTAATATATATCCCCCAATCACAAGTAACAGTTTATTTATTGCAAACAAATATTCAGATAATATTTATATAATTGATCCCAACACCGAGCGCATCTCTATAATTAATCGTTCGGGAGAGCTCATAAGCCAAATAATAAGCGACTCACTAAAAAGCTTAACCAACTTTGCATTTTCAGAAGACGAAAAAGCTGGCTTTGCTATTTCACAAAACCAGCTTTTCCAAATTGATTTAATTAATCAATAATTACTTTAATTCAACAGTTGCACCAGCTGTTTCTAATTTCTTCTTAATCTCATCAGCATCAGCCTTAGGTACATTTTCTTTAATTACCTTTGGTGCAGCATCTACTAAGTCTTTCACTTCTTTAAGACCTAGCCCAGTAACTTCTCTAACCACCTTGATTACCGCTATTTTTTGGTCTCCAGCTGCTTTAACCTCAATGTTAAATGAGCTTTTTTCAGCAACTTCAGCGCTTCCTACTCCTGCACCAGCTGCTGGGGCAGAGGCAACCATGGCTTGAGCCGATACACCAAACTTTTCTTCCAGAACTTTTACTAGCTCTGAAAGATCCAAAACTGACATCTTTTCTATTTCGCTCACTAATGCCTTAAATTTTTCAGGCACGACTACATTTTTTTCTTCTGACATATTTTTTAATTATTATTTTGTATTTTTAATTTGATCCAAAACTCCGACAAAGTTTCGCAGATTTGCATTAAGCACCGAAACAAAATTTCTAACTGGCCCCGCCAAAACACCAACAAATTGAGCGCGCATTCCATCAAGATTTGGCAATTGCGCTAAAGCCTGCACTCTAGTCGCCTCTAAATAATTTGCTCCCAGCAATCCACCCAAAATTTTTAATGTTTTATTTTTCTTCGAAAACTCAGCTAAAATTTTTGCTGCCGATACTTCATCTTCAAAACCAAACCCGACACCAATCTGACCAGGCATCTTAATAATATCAATGTCATTAATTCCTGCGTTTTTTACCGCAATTTGCATCAAGGTTTTCTTTGCCACCTGATAGTCTACTCCCCCTTTTTTCAAATCACGACGCAACACCTGCAAATCATTTACCTTAGTATCAGTATAGTCAGTAAATACAACTGATTTTTGTTTTGAAAACTTATCAGTTAAATCTTTTACTAACTCCTGTTTTTGTTGTTTTGTAAGCATATGTATAAAATAAAAATCGTCTTCCGCAGACGACCTTGAATCCAATTGCTTGGATTTTTACCTCAATAGGTTATCGTTTAGATACTTAATCAGCTTTCGCTGAGCCTATTTTCTGCGGATATACTCGCACATTGCGAGACTTTATTTAATTAAAATAAGTATAGCAGGTTATATAGATATGTCAAGATAAAATAACCACCAATCTTCTCGCATAATGATTATTCCAACGAACCGACAGAATAAACTAAATCGGATACTTCACTCTGACAATTTACGAGATCCCAACTTGCAGAATTATCAGAAAAATCATTATCTGTTACACCAGAGATAGCAACTGGTAAGCCCGACGCAACTACAATATAAGCTGCCGTCCCTGCCGAACCAGCACAAGTACATGAGGCAGAATCCTTATAGCGATAAGAAATATTACCCGGAGGCGTTGGTGCACTTCCCAAATAACCATTTTCGACTAACGGATCTAACCATGAGATACCGTTACTATCTAAATCATCTCCTTCAAAATCCCACTTACACCCTGTGACAGCCTCATCGTAATCAACAGGACTAGGATATAACCCAAATTCATCACTATACATGGCAAGCGCAGTTTGAATGCTTTTTAAATCTGCGACCGCTTTAATTGTTTGGCTTTTCCACCGCGCTTTATTCACTTGCACAGCCACAATAGATGCCAATAGCGCGATTATGAAAATAACCACTAGGAGCTCAATTAAAGTAAAAGATTTTGATTTATAATTTATTTTTGTCATTTTATTATATTATACTTATAATTTGCCCACGAATAATCCTTGAATTAATTCAGGGATTGATTAACTACTTTAAATATATATATCTATTCTTGTTGTGCTCTTCTACGGTTTTAGAAAAAACCGCTGGCCCCCCATCATTAGGATGCAAAAAATAAAAATAATTGTTCTTTTGTGAATAGACCACCGCTTTAATTGCGTCCAATCCAGGGCTTGCAATTGGCCCAGGTGGCAACCCCTTAAATTTATAAGTATTATGCGGAGAATTTATTTTAATATCTGATTCGGTTGCCTGCCTTAAACTTTTTCCCGTTGCATAATTAACCGTGGCGTCCGATTGTAAAGCCATGCCAATTTCTAAACGATTATAAAAAACTCCAGCAATGGCAGGCATCTCTCCAACACTAGCTGCCTCCCGCTGGACTATTGAGGCTAAAGTAATAATCTCTTGAATTGTTTTTCCTTGCAGAGAAATTTCATCTCGCAAAGGCTGACTCAATTTTTTATCAAAATTATCTAATAATGTTTTTACAACTGTATCTACTGATAAATTATTTTTTTGAAAATTATATGTATCGGGGAACAAATACCCCTCTAAACTATCCTGATTACTCAAAAAATCGTATTTAAGCGTCGACATGTCATAATCAACTAACGCGTCTTTTTCCAAATTCAGCGCCTTAGCGATTTGGCCTAAATTGTAACCATCGGGAATTGTTATAGTTGACTCAATTATTTGACCTTTGCGTAATTTCTTGGCAATTTGCGCAATTGTCATTGAGGGCGATAAGCTATACTCCCCTACTTGCAAATAATTTGTGTATCCCTTTTGCCAAAGATAAAACTGAAAACTAAAATTGCTAGCTATTAAATTTTGCTCGACCAATTGTTGAGCAATATCTCTCGAGCGCTCTCCTTTATTAACAATAAATACTTTTTCATCTGCCTTCATTGCCACAGAATGATAAATTTTGTTTTCGATTATCATTAAAAGCGCTCCGACTAATAATAGACCAACAAATATGGCGCTAATTATGATGATAACTTTTTGACTCATAATATCTATTATAACAGATTCACACGTAAACTCAATACCTGCTAATATCATTATGCCAGATAAACACCATATTCGTCCATCAATTGGCTTCGGAATATTAGCGGTAGCCTTGATTGTTCCAAGTAGCCTTTTTTACTATTTAAATACCCGGCCCACAGCCCAAAAAAATAGTCGAGCTAAAACGGAAATTACTTCAAAGTCTCCAAACTCAAGCACCACGACTCAATCATTAGCCGTAAAACAACCCGCTAAGCACTTTCTAAATTTACAAGCAGCTAAATCATCATCAATCTTAAAAGCTGAAGGCGAAACAAATGTACCTAATGGCAGTAAAATAGCCATATCTGTCGATAGAGCTTATTCGGTCACAAATGACGCAAAGAGTTATAACGGTTCACTAGGCGTCGCAGAAGCCACGGTTATAGATCAAAAATATTCAGTAGTGTTTAATATAAGCGACCACACTTGGTATGACCCAACTTCAAATTATTACAAGTTACTCACCAGAGAAGTGAAGCTCGGCGGTGGAAAAACTTACAACCTAGACACTGTTGACGATAAAGTTGTAATAACTGCCAGCTTCCAACCTAAAGAACAGAATGAAAACATACTTAAAATAATCAACACCAATGGCGATCAATTAACGGGCCCTGACGTTTATCAAAGCCCCGACGGCTCATTCTTACTCAAGAAACAAATAGAAATGACTATCCCGTTTGCTTTACCAAAGCAAATCGATTAATCTCACAAAATTCGCCAACAATATCTTTGGCTGGCATAAAAATTAACTCATTAAGCGGATATTTTTTAGACGCTTTTTTTATTAGTTCAAGCCCATAATAATACTGCAGTCTCTCTGGCGAACTATCGCCCAATAGATTTTCCCGATAGAGTGGACGCCAACTTTTATTAGCTTCGATATGATTTATAACCAACTTTTCGATTTCCTTATGATTATTTAGACACCAGTCATATTGTTTTTTTGAGTAATACAGATATTTCCAAGGCTTCGCTTCAGGATAAATTAATGAAGAAAAATAGCCAGCTAGGCCTTCATTCACCAGATGTTCAACGAAAGTCATCTTGCTTAAATATTCCTTATTTGTCATTTCACTCGTAACACCGTATGAGTGTAGAACTTGTTCGCTAGAATCCCGAGTCAAATGGTTCAATTCATGCGCCAATAAAATATCCAAATCATTGGCGTCATACTCACTATAATCTACTCCTAAAAAAATCGTATTCCACCCCTTCTCAAATCGGGTGTAACCATCAACCAAATTTAATCCAAAAAATAAAATTAACTCCCCATTTAATTTTTTTTTGTAAAATTTTTCAACTTTTTCTATGGTCGCTTCGGCTCGCGCAGGATAGCCCCAGTTTTTTAAATCTACTAATCTTTTTTTTATCGCCAGCTTATCACCCTCTCCAAGTTGCTTGCGTATGCCTTGCCACTTATTTATATTCTCAAAAAGATATCTTACTGATTTATTATTAGAAGATAAATAATATTCTTTAAAGGCATCAAAATTAATATCTTTATTTTCTAATGAGCTTATAAATTCTTCTATCTTGGGCAACAAATTATGTATTTCCATTACTCCTAAGGTGATATTTCATAATGACAAAACAAGCGACTAATGTTCCGAATAAATTGAATACCAAATCAAAAGCATTATTAAGGTACTCACCAACTCCTTGCTGGGCGTTAAAGAAAAGAACTGCTATAAGCTCAATAATTTCATTAAACGCTCCCACACCCATAGCGCTTGAAACTAAAATAAAACAGAACACAAATGAATTGTGCTCGGTCTTTTTCAGTAGATACGGCCGAACTAAACCATATATAGCAAAAGTGGCCAAAAAGACACCAAACGAATGAACCAAATTATCATAACGAAAAATACCAGGAATCAAATAAACATAGTAAAGCTGTGTTGCGCCAATCGAAACCACTCCACCCATAACATGCATAATGCCTAAAAGAGACAGCCCCGTAAGCATTAATAAAGTTAAATGAATTTTTTTATAATAATAGACTGTCAAAACTAACAGTGAAGCCATTATAAAAATATAATAAACGAACTCATAATTACCTTTCAAAATTGCTAGCGCAGTAAAAATAGCCAAATAAGCAATAGTGAAATATAAAGTTAATTTTATTTCTGTTAAATCTTTCATGAAGATATTTTATAACAGCTGATTTTTTCTGCACGGGTGGAGGGAATCGAACCCCCGCCAACGGTTTTGGAGACCGTAGTACTACCACTATACTACACCCGCTAAACTTTGCTTCGCAAACTCAGGCGAACAGACCCGCTTATTTGCGATACAAAAGATTTCCTATTAATATATTATCATTTTTACCCAAAAACTCAAGTAACACGTTACTTAACAAAAACACCTCCGAGATGGAGATGTTTTGGATTACTTTTTAGTTTCTTTATGTGTAGTGTGTTTTTTACACCACTTACAATATTTACTAGGTGTCAATTTCTTGTCTACTTGTTTTTTCCCTTTACGAGACCAATAATTATTCCTTTTACAAGTCTGACACTGTATTTTCACATGTATTTTCTTTTTTTCTGCCATAACTAATCGTTAAATTTCAAATTATTAATTCTTTGAAACTTTCTTATTTTTAATTAATTTCTTTTCGTCCAAATATCACTATCTTGATCAAATTCATATAGCTTTAACGGCTTGCCAAACATTGTATCGCTTCCATCCTTAATCGTCCAGTCTGATTCCCCTGGTTCAAAATAAGCACGAACTTCATACTCATAAGGCAAAGGCTGGGAATCACCATTTGCTAAAATCTTTTCTCCACTAATGATTTCTACTAGGATACGTCTTAAAACATGTCCGTCTTCGTATTCCACATAAACATTGTCGTCATTAGCAAACCAAAATCTTATCACATACCAACTGCCTCCCAACACTGGGTTAGCAGGAGAAAGCGAGGCGATATTGTTTGCAATATAATCCATCTTCGCATCAATTCCAGTCTCTGCTCTAGTCTTGTCATCAGTTGAGTTACCACCAATAATCGTACTTGATGCGTTGTTCCCAGTCAAATTATTCCAACTATTATTTTTGCCATTGCTTAAATAATACACAAACAAAATTACACAAACTACTAAGCCTATTAAAATAATTGTATTTGTATTTTTTTTCATAAAATTGAGCCGTTGCGCGGAATCGAACCGCGGACCTACTCCTTCATTTACACCTCTACTTAGTCAATGCGTATAAAAGGATTAGACTGTATCTTAAGCATATTTGTCAGTTACTAATACAAACTTAGCTTCCCTTGTCAGTCGTTCGAGCGCACAATGCGCTACGGTCTTAACCTCGCATTAGGCCTTTAACCGTAATTCGGGATTCACTATAAAATTTCTAATATAATGGGCAATATTTTTACCATGGAGTTGCTCTACCGGCTGAGCTACAACGGCAAATTGTTAATGAAGCGCGTCTATCATATCACAAATTATATCACGAAGCTTTCTGTTATAGTACTCTAATGTCAATACTCCATTCTGAAATTTTTGTCTATATGCTCCAATCCTGCCAAAGATAATAACTGTAACCTTCTCCTTAATCTGCCTCGGGCTTATATCGAGCTTACTCACCCAGAATTCTTTTGCCTTCAATACATCTATATCACTGAAAATAGTTAATCTAAAATCTATATCTGCTTTATTGACACCAAATATTTTAACTAAAAAATTAACAAATTGCTTTATTAAATATGGATCTGTATCCCCCAGCCTGATAATGTCTTATTCCTTTTGTGGTCATCCCCCCAAATATAATCCCAGTCCTAAACCGAATAGCTTACTCATCCTCAGACTGTTTGGCGATAAATATTTGAAAGGATCGCCATGAGGGTTATGCTTAATATATACTGCTTCGCCAATTGTTCTCTTGGGTATTTTATACCTAGTAAGCCAATAATTGATTCTACCCTAGAACATAAAAAACTTTCGCGATTTCTTTAGCCGATTTACGTTCTTCAATATATAATTTTTGAAGAGTTTCTCTTGATAAAAAAAATTTCCCATCCATTCTATAATAATACTATTCTAAGAATATTTAATCAACCTTCTCCTATCCGAATCATTACTCATCTATACGATTTTGCGACTGATGCAACACCTCCAATTTACCAAACAAATACATGAATCTCAAGTGATCGGCATATATAGTTTACTTGTGGGCAGGGTAGGATTTGAACCTACGAAGACCGGTGGTCGCCTGATTTACAGTCAGGTGCATTTGGCCGCTCTGCCACCTGCCCAAAGCTAATCGTTCTTAATGAATAGTATATTCTCACTCATCCAAATTTTCAAGGCGGAGCCGAATGATAATACGTTCACGATGTATCTTAAGTCCGCTAGTCGTCTTAACACCCAACCAATAAATCCTGATACGATTATCTCGCCCTTAGCGCTACAAAAGATCGCATATTTCCCCGACACGGGGACCATAAATCCATAGGTGCTTGGTTTATATGCAATCATCCTTTCATTTGTCATTAATGCCTGTATATTCTTTGCTACTTGTTTGCCTTCATCTATAGCAATTTGTGCAAGCTGTGGTAATGCATGCCCCGTAAACGACGCTCCAAAAGAGCAAACATCTCCCAAAACAAAGACATTTTCATTATCTTTCATACGCAAATACTCATCAACTTCAACACGCCCACGCTTATTTACAAGTGGTACCACTGCATAATTCACGCTACACCCCTTGACCCCAGCTGCCCAAATCACTAAATTAGCCTTAATTTTTTCTCCACCATCTAAAACTACTCCACTACTAAGAACTTCTGTTATTCTTTTGCCAAACTTAAATTTAATGCCTAGCCTGCATAATCTTGCTTGAACTTTTTCTGCTACTTTCGGAGACAACCCAGCAAGAAGAGAGTCATTCCCCTCAATAACCTCAATCACAATTTTATTTTTTAACAACTTATGCAAGTGAGCTAATTTATCTAAATAATTTTTTAACTCTCCAACAAATTCAACAGCTACAAAGCCACCGCCAACAATAACAAACCGTAGTTCTTCGCATCCCGAAGCGGAGGCAGACTCCACTAACCAAGCAATTTTATTCCTTAATGCTATGGCATTTTCTAATGTTTTTAATGGCATCGAATTTTCCTTCGCCCCTGGAGTATTAAAATATTCAGTTTCTGCGCCAGTTGAAACAACTAAATAATCGTAATTTAATACCTTGCTATCAGTAAAAATCTGCTTAAGGCTCGTATCTACTGAAATAATTTTTGCTTTTAAAATTTCAACTGATGAGCCTGCAAAAATTTTATCATAAGGGAATGTGATAACTTTTTTAACTTTAAGAGCTTCTCCGTCTGACTTCAGTGTTGTTGAGGCTTCATATAGAGCAGGATAAAATAATTGGTAATCATTTTTATCGATTAAAGTAATACTGACTTGTTTACCAAAAAGACGCGCCAAATCTTTAGCGCATCGTACTCCTCCAAAACCACCCCCTAAAATTACGATTTTTTGTTTATCCATTGTTAAATAATTTAGCTAAATTTAAAACCGCGCCACATAGTGAGCCGATGGTCGGGGTTGAACCGACGACCTACTGTTTACAAAACAGTTGCTCTGCCACTGAGCTACATCGGCATATTGCCTTATTATCCATTAAACTGAAAATCCTGTTTCTTAATTTGACTTATCCAGCTCGTCCATCTTTTCCAAAACCTTTTGATCGGCTGGGCACAATTTCAAAACTTCCAAATAAGCTGACTTCGCATCCTTGGGATTGCCTTGAGAAACATAAAATTCAGCTAATTTTTTGTATAAATCAGCGGACTTAGGGCTTTTAATAATTTCGTTAACCAATTGTCTCTCTGTATCCGTACTTTCACTTTTCGGCTCTTCATCACGGTCTTCTTCCTCTTCGGCTTTTTCTTGGACAATGGCTTCAATTTGATTTTGTTGTTGGACATCTTCAATGTGTTTTTTTACTAACCAAGCTTTGGCTCGTATATTAAATGTATGCGACTTTTCTTTGGTGTTGTGCATCCATGACACAAATAAATTATCTATCTTAAGTATCAAAACTCTTAATTTGCGAAGTAATCGTTCAAACCAATTAGCAAAACTCAAGTGATATTTTGTATAGCGTAATTCTTTCAATTTATCCGCCATCTTTATCCGTATAGAAAATTTCTGGCCTGGCAATTGTGACTCCTGCAACTCCGGCAGAGATAGGATAA
>Ga0066639_10001245_pt1 | contig 22666 bp, 18 predicted proteins | sample CryGeyCG2114_010_2_FD_59504 | JGI IMG/M metagenome (GOLD analysis project Ga0066639, IMG submission 59504) | Groundwater microbial communities from aquifer - Crystal Geyser CG10_big_fil_rev_8/21/14_0.10 | ecosystem: Environmental > Aquatic > Deep subsurface > Groundwater | place: USA: Utah...
GATGGTTTTCTTGACAACGCATTTTTAGGATGCAAAATGGCTAGTAAATCTATGCTATTCATCCCCAGGCTAAAGCCAGGGGTTTTCTAGCCATTTTTACATAAGAGGTCAGAAAAAATGAAACAGAAAAATTATTTATTTACTAGTGAATCCGTTACTGCTGGGCATCCCGACAAGATGTGCGACCAGATGAGTGATGCTATCTTAGATGCCATCTACGAAAAAGATCCACAAGCGAGAGTAGCTATTGAATGCTTGACTAAGACCGGATTCGTCGTCGTTGCCGGCGAAGTTACTACTAACACTTATGTTGATGTCCAGCAGATTGTAAGAGACACAGTTCTAGAGATTGGTTATGACAAACCGGAATATGGTTTTGAAGGATCAACCTGCGGTGTCCTTGTTGCTTTATCTGGTCAATCTCCTGATATCGCTCAAGGAGTGGATGAAGATGCTGGTCTGCATCAGGAACAGGGAGCTGGGGATCAAGGTTTGATGTTTGGTTACGCTACCAATGAAACTCCCGAGTATATGCCTCTACCGATTGTCTTGGCTCACAAGCTCACTAAAAGATTAGCTTCCGCCCGAAAACGCGGTGAGATCTGGTATCTAAGACCAGATGGTAAATCACAAGTTACTGTAGAATATGAAGACGGTAAACCTAAAAGAGTTGATACCGTAGTAATCTCAACGCAACACCATCCTGATGTTGATCTAGCGACGATCCGTCGCGATATGATTGAAAAAATTGTTAAACCGGTCTGTGCTGATTACGTTGATGAGGATACAAAATATTTTATCAATCCTACTGGTAAATTCGTTATCGGCGGTCCTGTTGGTGATGCCGGTGTTACTGGCAGAAAGATTATCGTTGATACTTATGGTGGCCACGGCAGCCATGGTGGCGGCGCTTTCTCAGGTAAAGATCCTAGTAAAGTTGACAGAAGCGGTGCTTACTATGCCCGTTATGTTGCTAAGAACATTATCGCTGCTGGTTTAGCTGATAAATGTGAAGTGCAGGTCGCTTATGCTATCGGTGTCGCTGATCCAGTAAGTATTTTAGTCAACACTTTCGACACAGGAAAAGTTCCAGAAGAGAAAATAGTGGAGTTGGTAAGGAAACATTTTGATTTCAAGCCTAAATCTATCATCGAACAACTGAATTTGAGACGACCGATCTATAAGAAGACAGCGGCTTATGGTCATTTTGGCAGAGATGATCCAGACTTCACTTGGGAAAAAACTGATAAGGCAGAATTATTGCAACAGGAAGCGACGGTAACCAGCAAGTTTAATTAAGATTTATTTTAATTAAAATTTATTTTTTATGTTTTTCTAATTCCCTTAACCACAGCAGACCGATCCTGATCATCATTTTGTTGAATTTATCAGATATTTTGTAGGTCTTCTTATACAGGTCATAATCAATTAATCCCATACCTCGCATCGGTGTCAGGATCCGATCATAGAATTGTCTCTTGTTATAGGAAATCCTCATCTCTTTATCTAGTGGTGATTTACCTTTAGGTTTTATCACTGCCTCACCATCATGCAATTTGGTCGCAAAAAGACTCATCTCTGTTTTACCGATTTCAGCACCATTTTGCCACATATAATTGATCAGCATTTTTCCTACTACTTCCTGCTGTTCAGTAGCGAAGATGATCTTATAGATGTCTTCCGGCAGATTGAATTGATCGAACAAAATTACCATAATACCTATAATCTACCTAGATATATAAATATTACTAATTAGTATACTGGAAACACCCTTTTTTCAGCGTTGAGTCAATCCAACCATAATCTTTATAAATAAACCCGCACAATAAACTCAAAATGGGAAGAATTAAAACCACATTTATCAAAAGTAAGACCAAAGAATTACTTAAACTGCATGGGGAATCTTTTACTACAGATTTCAACCAAAATAAAGAATTAACTTCCAAGTATGCTGTGGTTGTCAGTAAGAAGCTGCGTAATGTTATCGCGGGCTACATGACCAGACTGAAGAAGCAGGAAGAATAATTTTTTCATTTTAATCGTTACCCTTATTGATTCTTTGAGACCTTACCTAATTTAATGATGCAGATAACTCCAGAAATCCAGATTGCTGGTGCCGCTCTTTATTTGCAGCAACCAGAAATTCTTGTACTTAATGACCTCCATCTCGGTTATGAGCAGGTTCTGCATCTTAAAGGAATTCTTGTGCCACGCCAGCAATTGAAATTAGTCTTAAATAAACTAGAAAAAATCATTAAGAAATTCAAGCCAAAGAAAGTGATCATCAATGGTGATTTAAAACACGAATTTGGTAAAATACTGGAAAGGGAGTGGAAAGAAATCTTGCAATTTTTAGATTTTCTTTTAAAACACGTTGAAGAGGTCATCATTATCCAAGGTAATCACGACCCAGTCTTAGGTCCTATTGCTTTGAAACGTGGCGTCAAGATTTTGCCTGAATACCTAGTGGGAAATATCCTAATCTCGCATGGTGATGAACTGGTTGAGACCTCTGCAAAGACTATAATTATCGGCCATGAGCATCCTGCCATTACCTTAAAAGAACATGGTAAAGTCGAGAAATTCAAATGTTTCCTGCAAGGAAAATGGCAGGGTAAAACCCTTATCGTCGTTCCTAGTTTCAATCCGTTGTTGGAAGGCACTGATGTCTTAGAAGGAAATTTTCTCAGCCCCTTTCTTAAAGATGTAGATAATTTTAATGTCTATATCATCAATGAAGAAGAAATTTTTAATTTTGGCAAGATTAAGAATCTAAGGTAGGATATTTCTGATACTAAAGATTTCTTTATCTTTCTCTATCTTTCCCTAGCTTTCTGATTATAACCTTGCTGCTTCTGCTTATGGTAAGAACAAAAAACAATCCCTGCTAATGCTTTTTTGCTGCACCTGACACAGATGCCCTGCTCTTTCCTCTCAGAATAACTTGATCTTCGTTCATGGTTCAATCTTTTTTTATTTTGATGATAAAATTTTAGAAAACGATTAGGATATTTTTCTTCCTTTTTCTTCTTGAGCTTGTTCAACAATCTCTTTAACATCATTCACCTTTGACAAATATTACAATAAAAGGTACCTCTCCCACCTATATTAATCTTTTGCAATTGATGTTTCTGTGGACAATTCTCTTGGTTATAGACAGCTAACATATCCTGGAAACTTCCTTTACCATCCAGATGAGTGTAATTATCTACAGTAGTACCATTATTTTTAATGGCAATTTTTAAGATCCTTTGCATCTCCTGATGGAGCAGCAATAATTTTTTTCTGGGGACTTCACCGATTTTTTTTGTTGGCAGGATTCCGGCATGATACAATCCTTCCTGCGCATAGATATTGCCGATGCCCACCATAAAACTTTGATCCAACAATTTATTTTTTATTACTGAATGAGGTGATTTTTCGCATAACTTCACAAAATCCTGCGGGCTTATTTCCAGTGGTTCAGGTCCATACTTCCCGATATATTCGTCCAACTCTTTTTTGCTCAGCACATTCACACTGCCAAATCTTCTGATAGTATTGTAGGTGAATAAAGTCTTATCATCGAGATGGAAAACACCGGCTAGATATTTTTTATAGGATTCATCACTCTTAACTGTATGATGAAAATGTCCCGTCATTCTTAGGTGCGCTAAGAGATAATTATCGTTGTTCAACTCAAAGATGATTGATTTTGCTCTTCTTTTAACACTGGTAATTTTACTATTGACAACCTTATGCAATTGCTGATCCATAACCTTGTTGTCAAAAATTTCCACATTTTTTATAGTCCTGCCTACCAATTTCTGCAATTGTCTTACTACTGTCTCCACTTCCGGTAATTCAGGCATTTTTTCGTTTAAAGCATTATCCCCACAAAATATTTAAACCTTTAGCCCTTAAAGGAAATAATGGAGAAAATCCTTAAAACCTTAAGGCAAAGTCGCAAAGCTTTCCTGGTGGAATATTTCTGCGGTTTTCTATTATTAATCTTAAGCATTGAAGCACTTTTTAACACTAGCTTTCCCAGCTGGACCACTTATTTAGCAGGGGGCACAGGAATTTTATTTTTAGGGATGATTGAATTTTCCCGTGCTATCTTACGCTATCATATCGGTGAGACCAAGATTGTTATTACCCATGGTTTGATCCGACAAGCAAAAAAACATATCTATTACCATCCTCTTGGTTTTGTTCCCGATCTAAACGTTCATCAAGGTACTTTGCAAAGGATGCTCAGTATTGGTACAATCTCCCTTAAGGGGGGCGAGCATAATACTTTTGAGATAAAGAACATCCCTAATCCACACAAGATTCTGGAAATGATTGAAAGCATGATCCAAAGACATAAGAAGGTTTAGGATTAGGATTTTATCTTTTCACGGTGTTGATGATTTAGTGAATTTAATAATTTTCAATTTAGTTCTACTGGATACAATCACTTGGTAATCCTTGGTTATAGAACAAACAAGAACCGACCATGGCATTGTGCCTGGTTGTTGATGTACCAACATTGATAGGTTGTAATTTACTATTACCAATATTTTTACTGATTAACACCATGGTATTCTTATCTTCATCATCACTAACATCGGGATTAGAATAATCCTTACCAGCTGTATCAAAACCAGCCAGTTTATTATAAAACACACTCATCTGATTAACAGAGAACTTATTTAGATTATTCACAATAGTTTGACACCAATTTCCATAACAGGCATCAAATAATAGAATATTATTTAGTGATAATCCTTGATTATTATTACTTAGAATTTCTGAAATCGCTTTTCCTCCACCACTATGCGCAGCTAAGTTTAAAGAACTTGTAGAAGTTATTCCTTGACTGCTTAACACTTCTAAAGCTTCACTAGCAAAACAATTAGCGAACTTATCATCCATCCAAGCATCGTTTGCACTAGAGTTATGACCTTGCGGTTCTTTGAATAAAACAAATACTGAATTCTTACTTGTAGATTCTATAGATGTAAGAAAATTCGTCGGCCCATTAACATAATCCCTTAAAGATTGACCAGTCTCTGTAGCAGGAGTATTCCTTAATCCTCTGAAATAGAAGTAAACATCTGGATTTGCTGTAACGGAAGCTGGAATTACAATCAGATTATTCTTATCAGCTGTTGAAGTGGAAGCAATATTGCAATTAGAAACATAATTTACTAATTTTGTTCCAGCACTTGTAGTCGTAACTGAAGCTGTTGGAGTAGAGGTTGAAGTAGAACCACCTTTACTCTCTAACTGTTGAAGTAGCGAAGTTGGATCCAACAATTCAGCTGGTTTTGTAGCTAGATAATCACTTCTGCATTGATTAGGAGATGTAACTAATTGTCCATTTGTTGGGATCCATTGTTTTGTAGTATCTACACTTCCTTGATATAACTCAAAATGCAAGACTCCACAATAACCAGCTCTGCCAATCAATTGTCCTTGCTTAACCATTGCACCAGTTACAATGTTTGTCCCGAGATGATCGTTATCTATTTCTCCATAAGTAATGGTTTTACCTAAACTAGGATGATAGACTAATACTGCATCAATTGGTTGCGGAATCTTCTTACCATTAGACACAGGTAAACCCCAACCATCACTGCAAGTATACCAATTATGGATTACATTTGTTATGACTCCATCAGCAACTGCTACAACATTACCTGGAGATTTCGTTTCAATATCAATTCCTGCATGACACCTGCCATTAGCAACTTTTGAACCATCACTCTTGGTTAATGTTCTGGAGTTACCCCAGTCATATTTAATTAAATCATAACTACCTTGCTGAATAGGGAAGATTGCGTTGCCAGTTATTGCTGAGGCAGGGTTTTTATGAGCATTCAAACAGGCATTGAAAACTTCAATGATAGTGGAAGCAGGTTTAGAACCCTGACCATAATATCCTTGACCTGGTTTTGCAGAATAAGGTAAGGAAGCCCATTCTAAAGCAAGTTTATCAAAAACAGGAACAAAATTATTAGATGTAACAGCTGTTTCTAAGTCACTTTGAGTCACTCCCCTTTTATCAACAACTAAACTAAGCGCAGCTCGATCTTGTTCTTCAGGATTAAATCCTGTTGAAAAGAGCCCTTTTGTTTTAAGACCGTTATAGTTGCTATATAGAAATTGATATCTGCCCGCAGCTGTAGAATAGTTATTTAATCTATCTATGTAAATACCGCTACTAGGCATTTCTCCAGTATCAACCGGATGTCCTGAATAATCAGAGAACGTTCCTCCTCCAACCATGATATTATATTGAGCAGTTGCACCTTCAGCCCAAGCTATAGCATCAATTAAAGCTCTTTGTTCTAAAGTTCCAACACTTGCAGTACAAGAAACAGTCATGCCAGAACTTGTTTGCGCAACTCCACCAGTTGTAGTTGGTGTTGTTCCTACGGGAGTAGTAGTCCCATCACCTGCTACCTGAACAATCTCATAATAAACATTATCAAAAATATTCCAATCATTTGAAGTAGTATCCCAGACTTTCCCACTTCCTCCTAAAGCTAAGCTCGCTCTTGTACTCCACACCTCATCAATTTCCTTACAGGTTTGCGTACTTAAGCAATCTGCAACAATCTTATCTACTTTCTTTGTAGTTGTAGTGCCAGTAGTGGTTGTGGTAGTGGTGCTGGGAGTTACCGGAGTTGAGATAGAACTTTGTGCGCTGTCTGGTAAACTTGAAAATGTTGGTGTCTGACCAAAAAATATTTTTTGATAAATCAGTTGGGTAACTCTGTTTTGTCCAACATCAGTCCAATGTCCACCATCATTAGCGCAAAAGGCACAGTAATCAAGGTTACTTGGATCTTCCAAAGCAATATCTAAATTTATGGTATAATCTATCAGATTTCCTAAGCCCAAATTATTATTTAACAAATTATCATTAAATGAATCAACATTTGCTTGTATGACTGTAGTCCATTTATAAGGACAATTAGGATCACTTGAACTACAATAATTATAACCTTTTCTAGGAGCAACTGATAAAACAACTACCTTAGTATTAGAATTTTTATTTTTGATCGCTTTAATCATATCTTCAACATTACTTTGATGAGTGCTAAGAGAACTGATTCCATTTCCGGAAGGACTGATAATAACCATATCTGGATTCAAAGCTAATGCTTTAGGTAATTGTTCCTTGTTCTGAATCGATGGAGTATTACCTGCCACAGCAAGAGTTTGTATGTTCAAATCACTGCAGATATTACTTAGAAGTTTAGGCCATTTATTACCATCAACTGAATTAGAAGCGCCAATAACAACCACCTTAGGATTACTTAACCCAAAAACATCAGCGCAACCATTTATACTAGATACGGGAGTTGCAGAAGGCTGTTGTTTATTAAATGGATCTGCAGCTAAAACAGAAATGGAAAGTACAACCAACATCATCAATAAAATTGATTTTTTTAAACTCATTCTGCTCCTCCTACTAATGGATCCAACATAAAACCATAATCTTCCGTAACAACTTTCCCCGCTACCGGATTACTCAAGATTAAATGCAAGGTATATTGCCCGTCCTGCACATCTGCACCAGTAGTGAAAGAATCTGTAAATATAATCTCTTCTTCAGCTTTAGTACTATCTAAACTATAATAAAAGTTATCTTTATCTTGTGCTTCTAAGACCAGCAGCCCGTCCCCTCTTTCCAGACGATAATTTTCCACCAGGTTTAATACCCCATTTACCGGGCTGGATTTAGCGACAAATCTGAAATGAACTTCACTTCCTACATCAAACCGATTTCGTGGACTGACACAATTTTTGTTGGCATCAATGAAAGCGCAGAACTGGAAATTACTGATCTCAAGATTTCCTTCACGTGCTACCGGAATAAACTCAGTGTTAAGCAATTCTTCTTGACTACCACTAGGATTGATCACATCTAATTTCAACAACAGCAACATCGTCGCTGAAGTAAAGACTATCACTATCAACAACACTAAAATCTGTACAGTTAAATTTCCTTTTTTTGTTTTCATTGACAACCACTATCACTGGGCAAGATGTAATCGTAATTTAAGGCGATCTCACACATATATTGCCTTACTTTCTTGAATTCACCGCTACTCACAACATTAGCAGGGTAAGGATTCAGCTTAAACCCTAGCATATCTCTCTTGAAGAAGATATTCAGCATTTTTGTTATCGGATCCTTATAACCATTGACATTTCCTGCTTTTTTCCCGGTCATCACATAAGCAGCCGCTTCATAAAAGGCAGCTAAAGCATTACTGAGATCTGCTCCTTCTTGAGCTAAAGTTTTGTCAGCCAAATTGATTACGCCATTATAATTTTCACTTTTGAACAGGCTATACAAGCCACCTGTTTCCTGTAAAGCTTTAGTTGTTTTCTGGATATGTATTGGTAAATTAAACTCAGTTTGTCCACCGGTTGCTCTTACTTGCTGTGTTGGAACATTACACGAACCACCAGCATCTCGTTCATATAAAGTAAACTTGACATTGATATCTCTTTCTCCCGGCGTCGTTGTTGATGAGCTAGGTGCGACAGTATTGTAGGTACAGAAGCTGTTAGCATCAGCAGTATTGACATTGCCTAAAACATTATAAACTTGGATGCCTTGGAAGGAAAAGACAACTTTATTGATCTCTTCTCTGGTAAAGGAAGTCTGTGTTCCTTTCTGCAGGATACGCTGTTGTCCCTCGCTGCTGATGATATACCCATTATTATCTGCTACAGAACTAGGAATCTGCACATTCGGGTTATCAACATAGACTTTAACTTTATCGGCATCCGTGACAAATCTAAACTTGTAATTTTGGCTAATTAGATTTTGGGGAATCGTTCCCAAGGTAACAAAATTGCAGGCAGTGTTACTGTTAGATTGATCCTTGATAAAAATTCCGCTGCTGCCGCCAAACATATTATCATTGACTACTCCTAAGACAAATTCAGGATATATCGGTCCGGGACTATTCTCTGGCAACTTGATAAATCCTTGATCTTGCTGAATTCCCGCGACATTAACTACTTCTTTCTTCAAGCATTTTCCTTGATCGTCATTATTCAGATGTGCCCTTACTTTAATCTCATCACCATTAACAAATAAGTTCTCAGACTTGCAGTCTACCCATGATTGCGTATTTTTATTCCAGCAGGTCATGAATGGTGAAGTGAAATAAGCGCCACCGAAACCAAATAAGGTGCTTATCCCGCTGCAACTGAATTGTCCAGTAACTGTATCTACTTCACAATCTGGTTGCGAAGCGCTGACATCAGTTATGGGGAAGTAATAAACTGCCTTATTGCCTTGGATCGCTTGATCATCGAAACATTTGTCGGCATTACCTTGCTCTGCTGAATCAAGGAATAATTCTAAGACCACATGGTCATACCTGTAATGTTGATCTAACCTGAGCGGTGAATCTAAAGGAACATCAAGCAGTTGAGAAGTTGGTAAATTTGAACCGCTTTTCAACAATTTTGTTTTTTCTCCTCGGAATACACCTGTATCACCAGAGTTAAGGCAATCACAGCCTTGTCCATTACAAGTCGTATCTACACCTAATCCGCCAACATCTTCCCCACCGATACATTTCAGTCTAAGGTTATAAGTCCTGATTTTACAACCAGGAAAGATTTCAGCACCAATCTTATAATTATACACCGCTGTATTTGAAGCAGGATTATAAGTTTCAAATTCTCTCCACGCCGGCGCTATGATCATGCTACTTTCCATCGGGAAAGCATAAGCAGCATCCAACAGGAAGTCCTGACTAATCAAGGGTACGTCAAAGCCAAAGAATCCCATGCACATCGACTGCGCAAAACCTGCCGCACCACCTTTAAAATATTCTGACAACACTGGATTACCATAATCTTTCATAGTCTCATCAATACTGCTTTGCAGAGCACCACTCATGGAGGTGAAAAAGTTACTGCTATATTCTCCAAAATTACCGAAAGGACCATCATCATTGGCTTCATCAGTCGTGGTCGGGCGGCAATCATTATTGAGATAAGCAATCGATTGATAAGCTAAACCACATACTTGTTGTGAAAACCACGTCTTACACATTCCTGCATCTTGCAATCCCGTAAACTTTGCTTCGGTGATGCAGTTTCTTGCTCCCACCAAAAACTGTTCGATCATTTTCAGATTTTTCAAAATCCCTGAAAGACAGACACTTTGCAAGGAATCTACAAAACTGGAATGTGGATCTACTGTTGGTGCTGCCGGTTCTGTTTTCAGATAATCGATGATGTAATCAGCGCCGAATGCTCCTGATAGATCTCTACCAGAGTAATATCTTTCTTTGTAATAATAAGTTCCGATCAACCCTTTAGTTTCTTTATAGACTGTATCTTGACGATAAGAATATTCTTCTCTTACTGCTGATTCTTCCGAGCTGGCTGTAGCCGTCCGGAGATAATTTTCATTACCTTTTTGTTCGGTAGTTTGTGCTTTCCCTTGCGCTTCACAGACGCACTGCGATAACTGTTGCACATCGTTGATGAAACAGTTTTGAGTGTAACCGGCTTTATATAATTTGGAATTATCAGATTTTAGCGGATTACCAGAAGAATCCAACAAGACCTGCTGACCATCACGGATACCTTCCAGATAACAACCAGCAATATTTTCTCCATCTTGATAAGGTTTGTAGGTTATGCTCCCTCCCACTTGCGCGCAGGCAGCGTTACAACTTACATCTCTACCAGCAATAAAATCTTCAGAACCATAAGGTTGGTAAACTTTTAATTTGCTAGCTGAATAAGTTGCACCGCTAAATAACTGCAAGGCTGGAGTAAGAGTGAAAACACTTCCTAATTCTGGCTTGGTTTCATCAATTAGCTTGCTCTGATCATCAGAAGAGCGATAATAAACTACACCTTTTTGGTCCTGCCAGCAGACATTACCACCCTCTTTAAGGATAGCTTCATTTTTTACTGCTGCTTTATTGACTTCTACCAAACTCTGACAATCTTCTCTTCTGGTGAGCGGGATTCCTTTACCGCCTACCACGCATTGATCTTGTTTTAAGATTGCTGCACCAATATCACTTAGCTTAGCTGATTCCGTCCAACCAGCTGGAACTTCTCTGCAGAAAGCCCGGTCAAAAGTCCAACGGTAAGCATCCTGCATCGTATTCTCAAATTTCCAAGCACTAGCGGTAGAAGGACAGTAATAGTCTAAAGAAACTTTATTCCAAGCTTCTGTACCTTGACCAGCCTGCAAGGCTTCCAATACTAACTGCGGGAAATTGTTGATAACACTTTGAGTTTCAACATCAACTGTCTGCTGATCCAGTAACTCCTTCCAATTCTCTAAAGTAGAATCAAGATATAACTTATTCTGCTGCACCTTAGATGGACAGGCTACTTTTTTCTCTCCTGTGTCACCTAAATTACTGACTCCTTCCTCAATTTTCGTCCAGATTGGTTCAGAAGATTCAACAAATAATCGATACCACCGAGCTACCGTTTTTAATAATAAAGAAGCCATGCTGGTAATTCCCGTGATGATGTAAACCTTTTCGATAATTGGCACAACATCCTGCAGGACACTTAAAGTATCATTAAGTACACTAAGTGAATCTTTCGCTAACCAATCAGGTAATAACTTTTCTGATTCTAGAGGAATATCCACCATGTAACCAAGATCGGTACAGCTGGTCTGCGTTTTCGGACTGCTTAAGGTTTCCGTGCCATCAGTATTGATTTGTCTTTCCTGATAATTAACCTGGATCTTCAAGGGGAAAACCAGTTCTCTTTTTTTCAGGTCTTCCCAGAAATTGTCATCTTTCTTTAACAAGTTATCAGCCTTACCTAAATTCCAAGTGGCGTAGATTGCTGTTTTATCATTATTGGTTATCGTCTTTGGACTACCTAACATCAATTTGCAGGCTGCACCGATAAATTCATCATTTAACATTCCTTGCGTACAGGCTTTCTGGATGTCAATGGAATTGATTTTAAAACCAGGTTCACCGGTGTTAGCATTAGGGATACCATTACCATTATATTCAAGTTGAAAAACTGCTTGGATTTCTTGCTTACCTTCATCTAATTGTTCCGGATTCAAGTGCGTCGGTGTTTGAAATTGTGAAACCGAAGAGACTGTAAAAGCTAGATCACCGGCAAAACAACTTCTTACCGTAACTGTCTGTTGCCAGGTACTGCTTACTTTACCGGTCTTGTCTTCAGCTATGATATAAAGATAAAAAATTGTTGAACCGCTATCATCAATCTGTTTAGGAATAACCACATTCAACAGATCAGAAGGAACTTCTCTAGGAGCTAGGTCCTCTAATGAAATATCAGCTAAAGAAGATTCCATGTCTACATCCTTAAAGATAAAACTGCCATTAAGATCAGCGGTAACTTTTTCCCGAGCTTTCTTGAAATCTGGTTTGAACTCATAACCGAGAGGACGATAAACATAAAGATAGACTTGCGCTCCCGCTTCAGTTGTCCCGCTGATATCGGAAGAAGCTCTGGTTTCATAATACTCGTTACCTTTAGCGATGCTAGCTGTTACTTGCGGTGCTTGCGTATCTGAAGCTAAGGTTATTTTTTTCTCAGTTTCCCAACCTGCTGTATCGGTTAATTTGACAGTTATTTCATTGCTTCCTTCTTCTAAGGAAACTTTTTCCGTGAACTCTACACCATTACCTTTCTTTAAGGATTTGCCATTGACTGAAATTTCATAATCTGCCTGCTCAGAAATTTTACCGTTTAACTCAATAGTTTTTTCCTCAGCTAATTCTGGCAATTCAGCAAATTGCACATTAGGCGGAGTATTATCAGCAAATATTTCAGCTGTAACACTGCCAACATTACCGCCTTTCTTCGCTTCAATTGTTATCGTATTAACTTCATCATCCCTTAAGATAACCTGCGGAAAACTAAAACCACCATTGGTCCCAGCAGTAACAACTCGAGAAAATTGTCCATTTAATTTCAGATTGACTAAACTTCCCGCTTCAGTTTCACCGCTAATATCGAGCTGGTTTCCTTTTATTATTTCTGGCAGGCCTAATTTAACATTAAGTGTTCCGGTAACGGTTTCTGCACTGCTAGCATCACTTGCATCTTCAGTTGGAGTTTCATTTGCAGCATCACTTATTGAATTATTTGTCCCATTCATCTCTGCTGCTAAAACAATAGGCATATTTACAAATAGTAAAATGACCATCAACACTATCATTTTTTTCAGCAGTAATTTCATCATCTCATCTCTGGTGCAGGTATTTCTGCACTAAAATTTTGCAGTCCTAATAGCAATTCCACACTCTGATCTTCGGTAGCACCCGATTTGGTGAAGACGTGGAAGACCATCTCTTGCGCACTGCTTAACTCTGCCCAAGGCACTTCCCATTTGCTTTTATAACCGCCAATGAATTTCTCACCATCCAGCAGGATTATTTCTAAATCATAAGCAAAATCAGCTTTCCCTAGGAAATTCAAGCTGTCTTCCGCAACTTGATTAGGATCAACTTGGGGAGAATAAATTATGTTAGCTTCATGGAACTTACTTTGTGTTGCCGCAACATTGGCACCAAAGCTTATTTTCACTAAGGCAATGTCATTCTCACCTAATTCATCTTCAGCACCGATATTTCCTGGACCATTATATTCATGCTTGACAACTTTTATCTTTTCAGCTGGGAAATCATAAGTCGGCACTAAATTCAGTTCTACTTCAGCATTATTTTCCGTAAGCACTCGCTGCCAGCCGTCTTTATAGCTTATTTTCTCACCCCTAACGATTCCCCCTACACAATAAGGAAAATTAGTACGGTAAGCAGAGACATCTCCCATCCCTAAAAAGTTATATTCTGATTTACCCATCGCACATTGATAATTCAGACAGGATAAGCTAATCTCGACACCATCTAATGGTTGACGGTCATAAACACCAGTTTCATTATTCTCCACCAATTCAAAAGTTTTCACAGTCATCGGAATCTTAGCAGCTTGACAATAATCTTCATCATTGAAAGAATCGAAAAATGTGGGTGGCACTCCATTATAAGCTGAGCTTCTATCAGGGATATTATTTTTCAGATGCACGGTGAAAGCGATGTTAAAATTGTAACCAGTCGTCTCATCCTTAATCTCAACTTTCACGGGGAAATCGAGAGTGTAAGCAAATTTCCAGTTCTGCATGCAGAAAAAGCTTAACAATTGATTTTTTGTTCCCAATGAGGTGCTTTGTAGATAAGCCCCGCTTCTTGGCGCCACGTTAAAGGAGAAAGGATAGTTTTCCTGGAAACTGAACAAGGTAGAAACCTGTTCTTGATTAAGGTCATTATTGACATTCCAGATATAATGATTTTGATAATAAGGTTGAGAATCAGGGAAACTGATAAAATCTGTTCCCTTAATTTTTAACTCAGCTAAGTTTAACCTGATCATCTCTTTGATCGTTTGTTCAACCTCGCTAATTTTCCATTTTTTTGCTGAACAGCTAAAATCTAAGCCGACTAGCGGGACGTTAGGATGATCTAAAGAAAGCAGATCTTGCACTAGGTCTTCCACTTTCATATCCCTCATTTCTCCTTCAACAATAGCCGCTGCCGTTTCCTGTAAAGCTTTTAGTTTTACTGGAGATTCTGCTGCATGATTGACTGCTTCGGCAACTTTTTCTCCAGCCTTATCTCTAATCTCAATCTCCCAATTAACATTGAATAAGACCCCAGCATCAGTTATTCTTGTATCTGAAGTTATTCCTGAACGTTCGATCAGATCATAAGTCTGTGAGAATGCTCCCGCACCAAAAACACAATTTCTAAGATTGTCTTCGATATAGCGGTCGATCCTTTCTTTGATTACAGTTAAAGATTGAATATTGGTGGTTTCACCATAAGCCCAGTAAGGCACAACATGTGCTGGTGACAATCTTAAGTTTACATACCCGTTGCCAGATATCTCCTCTGGAACATCAATGTAACCGCCTTGCAAACCTAAACGATCCAAGGCTTCTTCTCCAGTTCTTGCCAAACAAGTTGAGATCAAGGAATCCACTGCCACATTTTCTAACGGAACAATTTCACGGGGCACTTTAGCCAATTCCCTGCTTAAGAAAATGATCAGCACGACCGCTAACAGCAGAACAATGCCAATGATGATAAAAACCGTAATCTGCCCTTTTTTATCTTGCAAGAAGTTAGAACTAAACCTATTTACATCTAAACTACTCCTCTTTTTTGGCATTGCTTATAGTATAATATTTTGATTTATAAAACTTATGTTGATTCAAAGTCAAAAATAGAGGATAGAAATAGTAAATAATTGCATTTAACCGATATAACTCGCTTCTTTCGACTTAGACTTAGCACCTGCTTGCTGATGCGAAATCAGTTCTGTTGCCCATTCCTTAGTTTTTGACATCAGCTCTTTCTCCACTTCCACAATTTCTTTGCTTAACTTCTTAATATCTAAACCAAACCTAAATTTGGTCTCTAAAACCCTCAGGATTTCTTTAGCTCCTTTGATTCCCAAATACATCGGATGCCCAAAAGTTTCCGCTAACAAAGCCACACCTTTAAGATTTTGTTTCTGACCCAACCCCAATAAAACTCCTGATACTCCAACGATAGGACCAACGACACCAAAGATATCTTTTTCTACAGGCATACCTCTTTTAAGGTAAGTTTTCAACATCTCCTCATCATTGCTAGTACAAAACACTCTTGACTTTTCCGGAATATCTTGCAACCCGATACCTCCCGTGGTGATCATTTCCGTGCAACCGTAATTTTTAGCCATCTGCAAGACTTCTTCGCAGAAAGTAAAACAACTTACTTCATCAATCGGTTGGATATCTCCTGTCAACAACAACAGATCACGTTTATTTTTACCTTTACCGCTCCATTTTTTATAGTAAACTTCAATCTTCGGCATCTCAATCAGATTATCTTCTCCAACAAAAACAGAATGCGGAAATTTGTATGAGAAGAATGAGCATAATTTTTTTGCTTTCAGTTCCTCAATCAGAAAATCCACGGCAATCTTCCCCACATTGGCTATCCCTGGTAAACCTTCGATAAATAATGGTTTATTGAGTTGAGGAATAGTTTTTGCTTCTTGTGTTACTTGCCATTTGTTTTCCATGGAATCAAGAAATTCTTTACATTTAAATAACTTTGGATTGATTCAAAATTAATATTTTATAACATCGTCAAGATTAAGGACAGATCCTAAATCAGTAAAATCATTTCTGTTTAAAGGAAGTTTTTCCACCTTAGAATATCTTGAGGGGATTGCATTATTCAAACAGACAGTTTCTAGTCCCGCCTTCTCAGCAACCAATTCCACTAACACAGGAAATGTTAAACCATCGTGATATCTAGGTTGATATTCTTGTGGCGCAGTTAACTTAGCTTGCGCATTCCAGCCATAAGATCGTCTTGGTAAAGGTTTGCTTATATCAACTACTACAGCATCATATCTTCTCGGATTATGGACATTCATCCCCACATATATTTCGAGTGTCATAATAATAATTTCTTAGCCCCATTTATAAGCATTATGACTTCAAATTCAATAAGTGCGGGGGACGAGGTTTGAACTCGCGCAGCCACTAAGGCACTAGGCGTTTAAGAAATTCTCCTCAACCTAGCGGATTTGACCACTCTCCCACCCCCGCAAACAAGCAGAAAATATCTCACTTATTTATTAAACTTGACCTTGCTAAAAGCGAAAAAATGAAAAAACATTCAGACTGTAAATGCCCAAAAGATAGAACTAAATATCTATTATGACAACGCCTCTTTCCTCTTCCTTTTTCTCGTAAGGCGGTTCCCTAGGTTCATAATCTGGAATTGGCAGACGGAGGTAAGGCTGTTCCTGTTCTTCTCTCTGATACGGCACCCAAGGGAGATCTTCAGGAATCCTTATAATCTTAAAATATCCCTGCGGTTCATCTAGCAATTTATCTAAGCTTACCATAAGTACCATAAAACAAAACATATTCTTAAATGTTATTTACAAAAATTTAAAATTAAGCAAAATGACTCAAGATTAACCCTACTAGATAACCCATGAAGCCAGCCCCCAAACCAACCAGGACTATTTCAATACCTGATTTCAACCAGCTCCTTTTGGTGTAGTAAGTTTTCAGGCTACCCATAGTGAACAAAGCGATGATGGTGGCAATAACAGCAATGTAAGCTGCCTGAACTCCTTCAAAGATAATGAAAGGAAAAATCGGAAAAGCCGAGCCGACCAAAAATGAAAAAAACATGGTCAAGGCATTCCATAATGGCAAATCAAATTTATCTCTGGAGATCCCTACTTTCTTCTGTACAATATAATTACAGATAAATTTAGGATGATGTTTTTTTGAGAATTTTTTTACTAGTAGTTCTGATTCTTTAGCACTCACACCTTCTTCCTGAAAGATCTTTTTCATCTCACTAAGACATTTGCTGGGATTTTTCTGCACATCTTCTTCGACCACCTTGATTTCCTGCTCATAAACTTCCCGTTGTGATTTTGCTGAGAGATAGCTGCCTGCCGACATAGAAAAAGCTCCGGCTAGCATACTGGCTAAACCAGCTAAGATAATCGCAAACTTGCCTCCCCCACCAATGTAAACACCTAAAACTAAACCTAAGTTAGAAACTAAACCATCTTCCATACCGAAGATAAAATCCCGCATTACTGATTTCAATTTTTTCATTTTAAACGAGTTCAGGAAGGTGAAGGGTCGGAAAACAAGGGACTATCGATTACTGCAGTACATTCGCCTTTAACACAAGAAATCTTACCTTGCCCACAGTCGAGAGTATTTGCTTCACAAGATAGTGTACATAGAACATCCGCGCAATCAGGAGCATAATCTTTATTCACAGCACCGCTGGCATGACAACAAGCATCTTTCACGCAATCTGCATCAACTTGACACTGTTTTTCCAGAGGGATATCTGCAAGACCATAATTTTCTGGACTGCAAGCAACAACAAATAACGCCACCATAATTAAGAATATTCCAATAAACAAACTTTTCTGCAAATCAATACACCTCTTTTCTATACTCAGTAAAACAAAGTCCTTAATATAACTTTCTTAAAAATCCGCTTAGTAGAAAAAATAGTCTTCATGGTCAAGATGGCAACTTTGCTAAGACTGAAAGACAGGCACAGAAGCGAAAATCTTCGAATTTTGAAGACTATTTTCGTCAAAGTTGACGACCAAGAGGATTTTTTCTACAGAGCTTAAAAATCAAATAAATTCTTCTTCAAACTTCAAATTACCATTTATTTCTCCACGCAGATTCTTACCAACCATTTTCTCAACATCATCTTTGTTATAATTTCCTAACAACCATGATAATTTTACTAAAGCAGTATTAGCCAGCATATCTTTACCAGGGATCACTCCTAGTTCAAGTAAATCTCTACCTTTATCATAGACATTCATGTTCACACCACCAAATAAGCATTGGGTAGTCATTACCACGACGCAACCGGAAGCGATGACTTTCTTCAAAGCAGGATAAATTTTCTTATGGATCTCAGTTTCTTTATTGGGAGCCTGCCCCGGTGTGTGTCCCAACCCTGTACCTTCCAAGACTAGTCCCTTAAACCCTTTGAATAATTCGAATTGTTCAGGAAACATGTTCACATGAATTTTTAACAAACCAACTTTTTCTTCCATCTTAGACTTTACAACTAACTCTGTACCAATTTTAGGGTAATCCCTCTGCAAAAATTCAACTTTGCCAGTTTTATAGTCAACTCTGGCGATTGCTTCAGCATTTACTGCTTGGAAAGCATCTCGTCTTGAAGAGTGTAATTTATAAGTTTTCGTTCCAGGTAGAATAACACAATTCTTGTCATCTACTTTTTCATGCATGCATATTGCCACTCCACCAAAATTAGTTTTGACAATAAAATTAGCAGCACAAATAAGATTCATGCCCGCATCAGAACTTCCCCTATCAGAACTTCTTTGCGATCCAACAAAAATAACTGGTACAGGAGTTTTCTCTATCATGAAAGATAAGGCTGCTGCTGCCACCGCTAAGTTATCTGTACCCATGCCGATGATAATCCCTTTGACACCTTTCTTGACTTGCTTCTCTATCGCCTTAGCAATTAATGTGCAATGAGCAAACCTTAGATCATCAGACCACATTTGGGAAACCAATTCGGATTCAATGTTAGCTATCTTTCCTAATTCGGGAAATAAGGAGATTAATTCAGCCGGTTCAAAGGAAGAAACTACTCCTCCCGTGCGATAATCAACTTTAGAAGCGATTGTCCCGCCAGTATGTAAAATAGCAAGTGTTGGTAAATTTTTATTTTTAGTCAGCTTACCGGATTTTGCTTTGACAAGTTTAGCTTTTTCCAAAACAGTCACTCCAGTGACATCTTTCTTCTTGAAACCAAGATTATAGCCATTATCTAGTTTTAGCATGATTACTTCTTTGTTATGGCTAGGCATGAGAATACCTTCTTCTGTTCCTTTTTTAGTTACAACTTTAACTTTATCTCCTGCTTCTGACATGTTTTCCTAGAATTAGTCTTACTATTTATAGATTTTGCTTGGGATGACTTAGTAGAAAAAGTCCGTCTGTGTATAAAATGAAACAAAGATTCCATTTTAGCACTAAAAAAGAATAGTTTTTCTTTTTTATGTGTCATGTTAGTCAAAGTTAATCTATGATTAACGTGACGTGACCAGACGAAAGATACTATGTTCTACCTACAAAGTGGGTAGGTTATAATATCTGCAGTAGGGCTTTTTCTACAAAGCCTATTGGATTAACTTCAATGAACCGGAAACCACAACTACACTTAAACAAACTATATAAATGAACATAAAATTAAAACAAAAATTAATCAATATAACAGGTGGTAAACATATGGAAGATAAAAATTTTAATGATTACAAAGTTAAAGATATCTCATTAGCAGAATGGGGCAGGAAAGAAATTAAGATTGCCGAAAAAGAGATGCCCGGACTTATGGCTTTAAGAGAAAAATACCAAGGCCAAAAACCGTTAGCCGGTGCTAGAATTATGGGCTCACTGCATATGACTATCCAAACTGCTGTTCTTATCGAAACCTTGGTTGAACTGGGAGCAACAGTTAGATGGGCTTCCTGCAACATTTTTTCTACGCAAGATCATGCCGCCGCTGCTATCGCTGCTGCTGGAGTTCCGGTTTTCGCCTGGAAAGGCGAATCATTAAAGGAATACTGGTGGTGCACGATGAAAGCGCTTGATTTTGGTGATTGGCAAGGTCCGAATCTGATTGTTGATGATGGTGGAGACGCTACTTTGATGATCCATAAAGGTGTTGAGATTGAAAAAAATCCAACCTTGCTTGAACAAGATTACGGTAATGAAGGAGAAGATTTCCAAGAACTAATGCTAGCATTAAAAGAACTTTACGCTAAGAAACAAGATTGCTGGACTAAAGTAGCTAAAGATATCAAAGGTGTTTCTGAAGAAACGACTACTGGTGTGCATCGACTTTACCAGATGTTAGAAAGAGGGGAATTATTATTCCCTGCAATTAATGTTAATGATTCTGTGACCAAATCAAAATTTGATAATCTTTATGGTTGCCGTGAATCTTTAGTAGATGGTATCAAAAGAGCAACCGACGTGATGCTAGCTGGTAAAGTTGCAGTTGTTGCTGGTTATGGAGATGTTGGTAAAGGTTGCGTGCAATCATTAAGAGGATTCGGTTGCCGGATTATTGTAACCGAAATTGACCCAATCAATGCTTTACAAGCAGCCATGGAAGGTCTTGAAGTCAAGAAAATGGATGATGCTGTTAAGGAAGGAGACATTTTTGTAACAACAACAGGTAATACTGATATCATCGTAGAAAAACATTTTAAAGTTATGAAAGACCAAGCTATTGTCTGCAACATCGGTCATTTTGATAACGAAATTGACATGAATTGGTTAGATAAAAAATCTGGTGCAGCTATTGAAGAGATCAAACCACAATACGATAAATATACTTTCCCCGAGGGCAAGGAAATCTATGTTTTAGCCAAAGGAAGACTTGTTAATTTGGGTTGTGCTACTGGGCATCCTAGTTTTGTCATGAGTGCTTCCTTCACTAACCAGGTTCTTGCTCAACTTGACTTATGGAATAAAAGTTATGGATTGGGAGTTTATGTTCTGTCAAAAAAATTAGATGAAGAAGTTGCCAGACTACATCTGCAAAAGATTGGCGTAGAGATTGACGAGTTAACTGACAAACAATCCGCTTATCTGGGTATCCCTAAGACAGGTCCTTACAAAGCTGAACATTATCGGTATTGAGGGGCCAAAATGCAAAAACCAAATGATGTCATCGCTATCGGCTCAATCTTGGTAGATTTACTAGTAAATGTCGAAGAATCTTTAATAGACAAGATGCAGTTAAAGAAAGGAGAAATGCATCTCATCGAAGAAGAGCAAGCTAAAAAAATTTTAGAAGAGATCAATTATCTTCAACCACAACTTGCACCGGGAGGTTCTGCTGCTAACACGATTCGTGCTTTAGGATTATTAGGCAGTAAAGTCATCCTTTACGGCAAGATTGGTGATGACCAGCACGGCAAATTTTTCTTAGAGGAGTTAAGTAAACACAATGTAGTACAAAAGATCAATCTCCATCACAAGCCCACAGGACACTGCGTTTCTCTCATCACCCCTGACGCTGAAAGGACATTCTCTGTATTTCTGGGAGCAGCGATGGAGATAGTACAGGAAGATATTGTCGAGGAAGATATCGCCTTAAGCAAAATTTTACATCTGGAAGCTTATCAATTGGAAGGTCAGACTAGACCAGCTGCTCTTCACGCCTTAGAGTTAGCTAAGAAACATAACACTTTAGTTTCTCTCGATTTAGCGGATCCAGCTTTGATCAGAAGAAATAAAGAATTGTTTAAGGGATTAGTTGAAAATAAGATCGACATCATTTTTGCTAATGAACAAGAAGCCAAAGAATTTACTGGATTAGAAGAAGAAGCTGCATTATTGGAGTTAGCTAAACATGCTAAAATTGCTGTGGTTAAACTTGGAGTTAGAGGTTCATTGATCCGTTATAATGATGAAACAATAAAAATTTCTGCTTTTCCAGCCGAAGCAGTTGATACAACCGGAGCTGGAGATACATTTGCTGCCGGTTTCTTACATGGCTACTGTCAAGGCTGGAGTATGGAAAAATCTGGGAAGTTAGGTTCTTTGCTGGCAGCAAAAATTGTAGAAAATATGGGTGTTGATTATCTGAAATGTTCAATTAAGGAAACATTGAATGAGTTAGATTGATTTCATCTCTGCATCCTTTCGATCGCTTTTTTGATTTCTTCTTCTGGAGAATTTGTTTTTACTTCTAGTTGTTTAATCACTTTTTTTTCTAACTTTACTGGTTCAATCTTGATTTCTTCTTTTACTTCGTATTTCACTGACCAAGCATCGTCCTTGATCTTGCTCAGCACACTATCAAGATTATAACTCGGCTGTTGTGGTTGCCATAACAAACTTTGCAGATTATCTCCTTGCATCCTGGGCAGAACATGCAGTATTAACCTTCCTTCTTTGTTATCATCAGTGATACCCGATTTCAAGATAATGTTTGTTCCTTGTGCTCCCAATCCTTCAAAAACTGCTGTTGCCGCAAAGGAAGCCACAAAGAACAGATGTTCAGCATCTTGTATAGATAGTTTT
>Ga0066639_10001249_pt1 | contig 22622 bp, 20 predicted proteins | sample CryGeyCG2114_010_2_FD_59504 | JGI IMG/M metagenome (GOLD analysis project Ga0066639, IMG submission 59504) | Groundwater microbial communities from aquifer - Crystal Geyser CG10_big_fil_rev_8/21/14_0.10 | ecosystem: Environmental > Aquatic > Deep subsurface > Groundwater | place: USA: Utah...
TATTACATTTGCGAATTCTTTCCACGACATCTGCAATAGCGTTGGAGTTGATTACATGAGGGTGAAAGACATGATGATCAAGCGCGATCATATTTTTGATAGATATTTAGATAGTAACGATAATTTCCGCGGTTTCGGGGGAATATGCCTTCCAAAAGACCTGAAGGCAATAATCCATCTTGGAAAAAGCAAAAATGTGGATGTTGCCTTCTTTGAAAGTATAGATTCTCAAAACCAGAAATACAAAAAGACCGTATTTAAAGGAATGCGATCTGATAAAGAACGTTCAAAAAATCAAGTAAAAATGGGTGATTTGTAGTAGTTTAAATACAATATGAGTTTTGTTGATTTGCGATTTTTATTTTTCTTTCCTGCAGTTGCAATTCTAAACTTCCTCTTCCCCCAACGATTTCGCTGGGTGGTACTTCTATTGGCAAGCTATATATTTTATATGGCATGGAAGCCTGAGTACGGCTTACTTCTTCTACTGATAACTTCCATCGACTTCTTCGCAGGTCGCCTTATGGGCAAAACTAGCGATGAAAAATTGCGTCGCTTGTATCTAATCGCGAGTCTTGTGAGTAACCTAGGCCTGCTTTTCTTTTTCAAATATTTCAACTTCGTTTTCGAATCTTTTGGCTATGCTCTAGACGCCCTTGGAAGCTCGGCCTCCATACCAGTACTTAATGTACTGCTTCCAATCGGGATTTCTTTTCATATATTCCAGAGCCTTAGCTACACCATAGATGTGTACAGACGCAATGTTGAGCCAGTTTCGCACTTTGGTAAATTTGCCTTATATGTAAGTTTCTTTCCGCAACTTGTCGCCGGCCCAATCGAGCGCCCCCAACGTCTTTTAAAACAATTCTTTGAGAGCAGAAAATTCGATCTCCACAAGGCTCAAGAGGGGGTTCTTTTAGTTTTGTGGGGATACTTTAAAAAATTGGTAATCGCAGATAATATCGCTCCTTTAGTCAATGCTGTATACACTGATCCGACAAACTTCCCGGGGCCAACACTTGCAATTGCAACTATACTTTTTGCATATCAGATATATTGCGATTTCTCTGGATATAGCGACATAGCAAGAGGTACTGCAAAAATTCTTGGGTATGACTTAATGAAAAACTTTGACCGACCATATGCATCAAAATCCATTGGAGAATTTTGGAGACGTTGGCACATATCACTTTCAACATGGTTTCGAGATTATGTGTATGTGCCACTTGGAGGAAGCATAGGTACAGCACAAAAAACATCCAGAAATCTCATGGTTACGTTTCTTTTGAGCGGACTTTGGCACGGTGCGAATTGGACATTTGTGTTGTGGGGTGGCCTTAACGGAATTTATCTTGTAATACAGCGACTATATACACATGTAGAAGTGTGGTCGCCTGTAAAAGTATCGATACGTCCTCATCGGTTAGTACGTCGCGTAGCACAGCACACTCTGGTTCTAACGTTAATTTGTATCACATGGGTATTTTTTCGGGCACAAACAATTTCCGAGGCATTCTATATTTTTACTCATATACCAACAGGGATACTGTCTTTCGTGGAATCATTAGGTTCAGAAACAGGCCGATTGCATGTGCTCGCAATGGATATTGGGTGGAAGGGTTTATTGATTGGGGTTATTGCAATAATAATTCTTGAGACAGTTGATTATTTTCATGCAAGATATGGAATAGGTAATAAACTTGCTCATATGCCATATTTACCACGAGCTGTACTCTACTCAACTTCGATATGCGCAATATTGCTTCTAGGCGCACTTGGATCTCCACAACAATTTATATATTTCCAGTTCTAATATAAATTAATCTAGATCTTCCGAGCGAGACAAAAGTTTAAATAGGAGACGTTGGCCCGGCCTTAGAACTTTATTTTCATACGCCTCATAAATATTTAGCCAATCATCGAATCTTGAAGCATCGTTAGATGGGATACTTTCCGTATAGCTCCTTTGGTTTTGGTACTCCCAATAGCGAAATTGAAAATATTTGTACGTAATCTTATCGAGCATTGACCAATCTAGAACTATAAAACATTCGCGCATAATCTGCCGTCCGTGATCTATTGTCCATTCAAGGTTCCATCCTTTTTTCTTTAAGAATTCTGTCGGTATATACACTTCAACGACATAATTTTCAAACTCTTGTCCCTCTTTAATAAGCGGGCAAACATAGTACACATCCATATCTTCTATTGCACCAAAAAGAAATTCACCATACTGATAGGGCTGATACAGAGCACTGCCAGTTGCTATAAGACGAGCGCGCTGGCCTGACCGCTCACTAGGCGGAAAATGCTTGAGCAGATTTAGCATAAATTCAATTGCTCTCGGATTGTACATCCGGACATCGGTTCTTTGTTTCAGTACATATTCAAATCCCATTTCCCTTGCAAATTTGATTCCTGCGCTAGAGGAAGCGAGTTGCATATTTGTATTACCCGGACCCCCATACCCAGGACTTTTGCTTATGACTACTTCTGCCCCTTCCTCACGTATCTTCTCCATAGTTTCCTCATCTTCGCCTTCCCACGTAGAAAGAATTACTTGCACATTGGGAAACATTTTTCTATACATTCGGATTGTCTCGAGTGTAAAATCACTTTTGTGCATAACAGGACCCTGTATCACTATGGCGCACTTAGGCATGTCTTTTAAATCGTCACTCCTAACGGTGTAATCACGAGAGTAAAGAGGTCGTGTGTGAAGAGTGATAACTTTGCCGGTTATACTTTCCAAAATATAGATTATGGAGTATATCGGAAGTTCACGTGCCAAAAAACGTAAATACCCTATACGTCCTCGGATATATAAAACGGGTTTTGAACGCAAAAAAACGCGCAACGATGATTCGGTTTTGTGTTTATCCAAAATCATTCTCACTTTTCTAGGTTTATCTGTCGCAATAAAGTTTGGTCTTAGCGATAACACCTTTTCTATCCCCGATACAAAAGATTCTTCTGATTCATCTGACGAGTAGTAAGAAATTGCCACTTTTTTGTTTAGCCCTTTAGCCTTATAAACAGTTTTTGCTATTTTTCCAAACTTTTTTTCATCTTTTACTTCATTATTTTCTACATCAACCCAAATATAATTTTCACTATCTCTTTCTTTCTCTACAAGCAAAGTGTCTGAAGAAAAAAGATCTAACATTTCTTTAGCATGATTAAGGTCTTCTGAAGATGAGTCTTCTTCTGCAATAACTGCAAAAAAAGTACCGCGCTCAAATCTTTTTTGAAGAAAAATTACAAATAGACCCATTAGGAGATCGAGGGAATCCTGATCATCTTTTGGTAACGGAGCGACAATTCCATAACCCTCCACTAGAGCTCTGCCATACCAAGCGAGTGTGTCCCTAGATGTTTTTTCCTTATCCTTGGGAAGACGAGCGAGTATAGTAATCATATAGACTCTGTTATACACTAGCCAAATCACAACGTCCATATGAGCTTTGTCGACCTGCGCTTCCTAATATTCTTCCCGACGGTCGTGACACTATACCTCCTCCTTCCTCAACGGTTCCGTTGGATGTTGCTTCTCGCTGCAAGCTATATCTTTTACATGGCATGGAAGCCTGAATATGGACTACTTCTTTTTTCTATCACGCTAATCGACTTCCTAGCAGGACATTACATCGGCAAAGAAGAGAATGCTGTACGCAGAAAAATGTACTTGCTAATAAGCCTGACGACGAACTTAAGTATACTTTTTTACTTTAAATATTTCAATTTCGTTTTTTCCTCAATCGAACAAGTTCTGAATTTTGCCGGAGGAGACATAACACTCCCCGTGCTTAACATATTGCTTCCGTTGGGTATTTCATTCCACATATTCCAGAGCATGAGCTACACCATAGATGTATATAGAAGACACACGGAAGTTGTAACCCATTTTGGGAAATATGCTCTTTATGTGAGCTTCTTCCCGCAGTTAGTTGCCGGTCCTATCGAAAGACCCGGTGGATTACTTAAACAAATAATGGAAGAAAGAAAATTTGAAATCTCGAAGGCACGAAGCGGGACCAAGCTGATGGCATGGGGGTTTTTCAAGAAACTTGTTATAGCAGACAACATAGCCCCGCTCGTCGACTCTGTATACTCTGACCCAACTGGGTTCCCTGGCCCATCCTTAGCAATAGCAACAATTTTGTTTACGTATCAAATTTATTGTGATTTCTCTGGCTATACGGACATAGCCCGAGGTTCCGCGAGAATTTTTGGGTATGATCTTACGCTCAATTTTAATCGTCCATTTTCAGCAACATCAATGGCGAACTTCTGGAGACGGTGGCATATGTCACTATCCTCATGGCTTAGGGATTATTTGTATCATCCCCTGGCGCTAAGCGGAAAAAGACATTCCAGAAACCGCATATACGCAAGTCTTTTTATAACTTTTGTATTAATTGGGTTGTGGCATGGAGCAAACTGGAACTTTGTAATATTCGGTGCGCTTCACGGCATATACTTAACAACTGGACTATACACCCTGAAGTGGCGACAGTACCTCGCGAAAACTATTGGTGATGTATTACACATTAGTTTATTTATGCCGACTTTCGCAAAGAGACTTGCGGTGTTTATGATGTTTGCATTTTCGCTTATATTTTTCCGATCACAATCTCTAAGTGAAGGTTTATACATAGTTTCGCACTTATTTAGGGGGGTGCCCGAATTCTTGAGTAGTTTAGTAAGTACATCCGGATTTGCCCACGTAGTAGCTATGAATGTTCCAATATATGGAACACTCATCGGTATATTGGGGATTGTTTTCTTGGAGTGGATTGAGCGTACACATAGTAGTGGCTATCTGGAGTCGAGACTTTCATTAATACCTAGAAAATGGCGTTTTGTAATTTATGGAATTGCTGTTTTTTCTATATTGGCAGTAGGGTCGTTTGGAGCCTCCCAACAATTTATTTACTTCCAATTCTGATTTATGTTTACCTACGAGCAAAAAAAATTTATTAAATACGTTTCAGAGATTTCTTTGTGCGGGTTAGTGACGCTGGCTCTATACGTGTTCGTTATTGTTTTTAGCGTAAATACAGAATCATATTCCGCCGGACTTAAGCAAAAGTTCTCACTACTAACAAGCACGCCTAGTCCTCGGCTGGTGCTCGTTGGCGGATCATCGCTGGCAATTGGAGTCAATTCGAACATCATAAAAAGCGAGACCAACTTTAACCCGATAAACATGGGTACGTTCGCCGCATTAGGTATACGATTCATGTTTGTTTCAATTGATGAATATCTACAAAGTGGAGATACGATTCTTTTTATACCGGAGCATCAGGTGCTGCAGCAACCACCATATGGGAGCGGACACTTTCTATTGGAGACGATACACGTAAATCCTTATTTAATTTCTGATGTCCTCACGTATCATTCCTTAACCACGATAGTTCATCATCTACCACAATGGTTTCAGGGAAGGATAAAAAGTATATATGCCCGCAAGATAGAACCACTTTTTTACGAACGTGAACTTTCGCTTTCTGACGTTCTATATAATGTATACAACTTCAATTCGTATGGTGATGTAATTTCTGAGTCAGCCGGAGATCAGCATTTAACAAAGAAAGAGGTACTTGAAAGCGAATCAGGTTACGTTGGCACAGGAGGAATCAACAGTGAGACCATAAGATTTCTCAGCAAACGTATAGAGATGCTCGAACAAAGAGGTGTGCATGTACTTGTTTCTTGGCCGGCGATGGCGCAGTCAATTTATGATGCTAATCCAGATCTGGTTAAAGACCGGATTGATGATCTTGAAAATGCCCTGGGGCAAGAACACGTAATTGGTTCAGTAGAAGATTTTCTTGTAAGTGACGACGTCTTTGTAGATGCATCTTCACATCTTACATCGACAGGTAGAGATGAGTATACACGTCGACTGATTTCTTTACTTATCCCATATTTGCAAGCACAATAGTGCCCATGAAGTTAGAGGCTGGTATTGGAATAGATATTGTTAAAATTTCAAGGATTCAAGGAATCCTAAATGAGAAACGCAAGCGTTTTTTGGAAAACACATTTAGTCCTGTGGAGCAAAAGTATTGCATGTCGCACAAAGATCCAGCGCCACACTTTGCAGGAACCTTCGCCGCAAAAGAAGCGACCCGAAAAGCAACAGGTACACTTTCCCTGAAATTTAACGAACTTGAAGTTCGGCGCACCAAAAAAGGTAGCCCCGAAATCTGGCTGCAAGGAGAATGCGCCCCTTCTATATTAATTTCTATAACACACACTGAAGATATAGCGTGTGCCATTGCCCTAGTAAAATAAGTATGAAGAAGTGCATTGTAGTTGATTTAGATAATACGCTTTGGGGTGGAATCATAGGCGAAGACGGGCCCCAGGGCATCAAACTCTCCCACAAAGGAATCGGTGCGGATTTTATTGCGTTTCAACAGGCCCTTCTAGACATGCATGATAGGGGAATAATATTGGCAATCAACAGCACTAATAACCCGGATGACGCTCTTGATGTGATACGTACAAACCCAAACATGATTCTCAAAGAAAAACATTTCGCTGCACATCGCATTAACTGGAACGACAAGGTAACAAATATGCAAGAGCTCGCGAAAGAACTCAATATTGGACTTGATTCAATGGTTTTTTTCGATGACAGTCCCACTAATCGCTATTCAATCAGAGCACTCCTTCCTGAAGTCGAGGTGCCAGAGCTCCCTGAAGATCCTTCAAAATATACAAAAATATTACTTTCACTTCCCTATTTCGATTCAGAAGCAATAACGAACGAAGATAAGATGCGTGGAAATTTATATGTCACAGAACGACTTAGAAAGGAAAGGGAGAAAAATTTTCAAAATAAGGAGGATTTCTTGAAAAGCCTAAATCTTGAAGTACGTCTATTTCGCAATGATCCGAAGTCAATTGAGCGCCTCGCTCAGTTAACTGCAAAAACAAATCAATTTAATACAAACAAACGCCCACTTAATATAAAAGAAACACGATCTCTCGTGGAAAGTGATAATCATGAAGTATTCCACGCAAGAGTTACTGACTGTTTTGGGGATTACGGCATTACTGCTGTAGCATTTATTACAAAATCAGAACAAGATTGGCATATCGACACCCTACTGATGAGCTGTCGTGTCCTTGGGCGTGGGATAGAACAAGCCTTCATGAACGCAATTGAGTCTATCGCAAAAAAGGAGCTGGTATCACGTATAACAATAACTTTCATTCCTACTGAAAAAAACGCGCCAGCGAAAACATTTGTTAAAAATACCTTCGAAAATGGAGAATTACCCTCTCCCAAGACAAAGCTTCCGTCTTGGATTACACTGCACATATGAAGGCGTTTGACGACATTGTTTTTGAACAATTGGGAATCCCAAAAGAATCTATCAAGGATTCATTAACCCCGAATGACGTACCTAACTGGGATTCAATGAACTACCTACTTTTTATTGCGGAATTAGAAGAAGAATATGGAATTTGTTTTAGCATGGATGAAGTACTCTCAGCAAATACACTCGGAGCGATAAAAGAGCATGTGCGCGCTAAAGGTGTATCAATATGATTGCTACCGATAGAACCTTTTCGTCACTTACTGTTGGGGAAACATGTGTGCGTGAACACCACATAGACCAACAATTGGTTGATTCTTTCGTGGCACTCTCAGGAGACGAAAATCCTCTACATACAGATAAAGAGTACGCGGCTACTACCATATTTAAGAATCGAATTGTCCACGGCATGCTACTGGCCACTTTCGTGTCTGAACTCATAGGCATGCACATACCAGGAAAGCGCTGTCTTTTAGTTAAAGAGGTGCTCGAATTTAAACTCCCTGTTTACATAGAGGATACTATCAGCGTAGAAGGTACTGTGGCTAGCAAAAGCGATGCTACAAAAATCCTGCAAATTGATATCGCTATCAAGCGAAATAAAGAGGTCGTCGCAGGGGGTGTTGTGCACGTCAAAGTTATATGAGCATGGATGATAATAATGACACTCCTATTGCAATAATTACAGGTGGCTCTGGATATGTCGGGCAGGCTATTGTCAAAACTTTTATAGAGGACGGATGGTTACCTATAATTGCATCGCGCATACCATATACTGTGAAAGGAGCGGAAGTAATCGTATGTGACATAACTAACGGAAAATCTGTATCGCAATTAGTAAAAAAAGTTGTGGAGAAACATGACTCTATAAGTGCATGCATCCACGCTGCTGCCCCTGAAACCACGAGAAAACCGCTCATCGAGATATCTTCCAAAATATTTGATAACGAATTTGATGTCTCAGTTCGTGGCGCGTATCTCCTAGCTCGCGAAACGACACCGTACATGAAAGAAAATTCCGCTTTCATTGGAATAACTACACACTCTCTTGAAACACCCAATAGTATAGAACGTAACATAGGCGCTTATCTACCAGCAAAACAAGCTCTCAGAGCACTACTGCGAACTCTGTCTTACGAGCTCGAGGAGAAGAAGATACGCGTCTATGCAGTCGCGCCTAAATTCATGCCAGGAGGTCTTAATTCGTCACTACCAGAGCGCGTACGGACACTTCTCTCACGACAAGACGATGGATCAACGACATCCGCAGATGATGTCGCGTCTGTAGTATCTAAAATATGTAAAGGAACTTCTGCCTTTCCGCCAGGGACTTCTGTAGCAATTCCGTCGAAAGTGGTGACGTCCCTCTAGTTACGCTACACTCTTGAATATGTGTGGAATTATAGGAATTGTTGGCGCGGACAAACAGACGCGAAAGGTCGCTATTGACTCCGCCCTGCCAAAACTAGAGAGTCGCGGTCCCGATGCGAACAATACAATGTCATTTGAGATGGCAGCCTTTGGACACACTCGGCTCTCTATTATTGACCTTTCAACAGGAGACCAACCGATGAGAGACAACAGAAATAACATCTCTATTACTTTTAACGGTGAAATTTATAACTACAAAAAATTGCGATCGGAACTAGAAAGTAAGAGCCACTCATTTTCTACAACCTCTGACACAGAGGTAATTCTTAAAACGTATATTGAATATGGAGATGAGTGTCCCGAACATTTAGATGGCCAGTTTGCATTTGCAATCTGGGATAATGAAAAAGAGCGCCTGTTTATGGCACGCGATCGTTTTGGTGAAAAACCATTTTTTTACAGTCAAAGTAACGATACTTTCTTATTTGCCTCTGAGATAAAAGCCCTTATCGCAACCAACCTGGTGAATAAGGACCTCGATCGCACTTCAATAGACAACTATCTTGCTCTCTACTTCATTCCACCATGGCGGAGTATTTATAAAGATGTGACCCCATTACCGCCGGCACACAGTGCAGTATTCGAGAAAGGAAGACTTACTACAAAACGCTATTGGTCAATTGCACGCAAACAAAATAATCTTTCATACGAAGATGCCGCCACTCAAGTTAGAGAAATTCTTACTGAATCAACAAAAACATCAATGGTGGCTGATGTTGAAGTTGGAGTTTTTCTATCTGGCGGTATCGACTCAAGTATTGTTACTGCCCTTGCTCAAAAAACATCTAAACTCCAACTTAAGTCCTTCGCCGCTGGTTTCGGCGATTATATTAATGAATTACCGTACGCTAAAGAAGTTGCACAATACGTTGGCACCCAACACTTCGAGAAAACCGTGGAAATTTCTATAGACGACATACGTAATACAACGCGTTATTACGACGAGCCAATGGGAGATTCATCAAATGTGCCAACAGGTATCATCTCCAAGATAGCAAGTGAAAAAGTAAAAGTTGTACTATCAGGTGACGGTGGTGACGAATTGTTTTTTGGCTACGGACACTACCGAGCTCATTGGCATTTACCTAAGGTGAAGAAATTGCTTGCACTGGTTCTTGGATACACCCCTGACAAGCTGTATAAACGTAGCCACCTAAATATGTTTTCTGTTAGCGAGCGAAGACAATTATGGAATAAAGAGGAGGCCATAGAGAATGATCCTACTTCATATGTTGACTTGTCTTCTGCAGAAACACCCCTGCAAAAAATTAGTTTGCTAGACATGTACCTAAAGCTACCTGGAGACATGCTCACAAAAGTAGACCGTTCTTCTATGATGCACTCTCTCGAGGTTCGAAGCCCTTTTCTTCAGCATGAACTTGCTGAATTTGCATTTAATCTTCCCGATGAATATAAAACAAGCCATACTCGAGGAAAGATAATTCTTGAAGAGGCATTCGGTGATATTTTGCCGCAATCTGTTTTCCATAGAAAGAAACAGGGCTTCGGGGCTCCGGTCAAACACTGGTTAAGAGACCCTTCAATTGAAAAATTAGTGCGCTCTATGTTCTCAAATGATTCCCACATATCAGAGCTACTTGATATTAGTCAGGTACGCAAATACATTGATTCTTTCTATAGTGGAACCGATGTGCTAAGTTATAAAGTATGGATGCTCTTTTCTCTTGAGCTGTGGTTGCGAGAGCACGAGGAATCTTACTCCTTATAATATCATGCCCGAGGCTCTTTATTTTCTCAGGAGAATAGCAAGCAAGTTGCGCGGAGGCGCTGTACACTTGCATACCAAAAGAAAACCAAAAGGTTCTGTGCTCATCTCGTACACTACGCTTCCCTATCTAGATCGACGCCAAATAGTGCTAGACGCTCACACCAACCGGTGGGAATGCATGCAAATTGCGCGAACGTTTTTAGAGAGAGAATATGACGTCGACATTATCGACGGAACAAACAAAACGTTCGTCCCAAAAAAATCATACGAGTACTTCATTGATGAAAGTGGGCAAAATATGAACCGCGTTGCTCCATTTCTTAGTTCTGATTGTATAAAAATTTTCTATGGTGCAACATGCCACTGGCGTTTTCTAAACGACGCAGAACAATCTCGCCTCGACGATATAGAGAGGAAACGTGGGGTTCGTCTTCCCTCTGTTCGAAAACTTCCACCTTCGAATGCTTTTGAGTTGTCTGATGTTGCAATTATGCTGGGAAGTGATTTCACACTCAGTACCTACCCAAAAACCAAAAAAGATATAGCGCGCATACCACTTTCGACAACACACACGTACCCATCCCCCGAGGGAAAAGATTTCGAAAAAGTACGCAATAATTTTATGTGGTTCGGTGGCGCGGGTCTCGCACATAAAGGTCTCGACCTAGTACTTGAATCGTTCGCTGGCATGCCGGAATTTTCTCTCACCGTATGTGGCAAAATAGACCCAAGTGACCCGTTTTCAAAAGTATACAAACGCGAACTGTATGAGACAGAAAATATACACACATTCGGTTGGCTCGACCCAGGAGGTAACCAATTCAAAGACATATACGAAAATTCCTTAGGAATCGTATATCCTTCGAGCTCCGAGGGATGCGCCGGTAGTGTAGTGTTATGTATGCACGCAGGAATCATTCCTATCGTGAGCATCGAAACTGGAGTAGAAACCTCATTCTTCGGAATAACCCTGAAAGAAAATACGGTGCAGGAGATCCAAAGTTCCGTACTCTCTCTCTCTTATCTTCCTGCAGAGACTCTTAAATCAAAAGCCCTTGCCACATGGGAGTATGCTAATTCCCACCATACACGCGATAAATTTGCAGATACTTTCGGACGGTTTGTTGATGAACTTGAGAAAAATAAGAAATAATATATGTTCTCACCTTTAATATCAGTTGTAATTCCAGTATGGAACGAGGAAAAACGTATTGAGCGCGCGTTGGAATCAATGCGGAACCAGACATATAAAAACCTCGAAATTATTGTAATTGATGATGGTTCGACGGATAATACTAGAGTAATTGTAAAAGAAATAGCAAAAAAAGATTCACGTGTTTCTTTACATGAAAATCCAGAAGTACCAGCACGCAAAAATTGGCGAGGATATGATATCAACGCAGGGTTCTCTGCGCGCAATTATGGTTTTAAAATAGCAAGGGGTGAGTGGATAACAACACAAGATGCCGATGACGCTTCCCTTTTAAACCGGATTGAAGTCCAATATAAAATGGCAGAAAAGTATAAAGCCACACTCGTCACTATTCAGTGGCTACCACTCGCCGATAATTTAAATAAGCGTATTGATGTAGATAAAATCATAAAAGAAAAAGGTGAAGACAATGTTGTAATTGGCCCAAAAGAAATTACTGATATTGCAAACTCCACAAAGGGACCTCTCATGTTTGAGCCGATACACAAATTTATTCCATTTCCAATAAAGTGGTTTCCCTATACTAGAAAACTTTTCTATAAGAATATCGTGAGCTATCCGGGAGCTGATAATTCTATGTTCTTCAATAAAAGCGTGCGCGACGCAGGTTTTTATTTGCGACATCGCAACGAACGCACATGGGGAGTACCCAGCGGGCGCGGAAGCGGGCGCGATTTTGCTTTTCGAGTTGCCGTGCATTTCAAAAATAGCTGGTCGTTTCGCTTGCCAATGTATTTATGGGATGTAAAAATGCAAAACCCCGATTGTCCAGAATACAAAAAATACATCGTATGAAATTCTCAATAGTGGCGCCCGTATACAACATGGAGCCTTGGATTGCGAAAGCCATCGAGTCTGTTCTTATGCAAGAAGGAGATTTTGAAATTGAGTATATTATGCAAGATGGTGCTTCCAAAGATAAAACAGTTGAGATATTTAATGGTTACAAGACAAAAATAGATAGCGGAGATATAAAAATCCGTTGCAATGGAATACAGATGAAAAGTTTTTCGGAAAAAGACAGTGGAACATTCGACGCAATCAACAAAGGGTTTAAACACGCAACTGGAGATATTTACACTTGGGCTGATGGCGACAATACGTATGATCCCGGTGCACTTAATGCAATTGCTGAAACTTTCAAATCATTCCCTGAGATTCAGTGGGTTCATGCAGTTACAGATGTAATAAACGATAAGTGGGAAAAAGTTGCTAATGGACAATGCCGAATCTACCGACAAGATTGGCTAGCCTTAGGTATCTATAGCAAAGAAGCATATCCTACGGCACAAAATGGTATTTTCTGGCGCAAGGAACTATGGAAGAAAGTCCAGCCTATTCCCAGCACATATCGCGTTTCGGGAGATTATTGGCTGTGGATACAGATGGCACAACATGCTCCAATGTGGACGATAAACATTACTATAGGTAATTTCATGAGACGAGAAGGGCAGCTACACACAAGCAAAAGTTTCAAGACAGAGCGACTCCAGGCTCGTCCTAGGCGAAGCCTAACTGCATGGAAAGTTCGCTTGTTTTTTTCTCTTCAGTCGCGACTAGGTATAAGCTTTGAAAAATTTTTCATATGGCTCTACCCAATTCTATTTGTTCGCGACCCGCGCCCAGAATATATTACTATGGTAGATGGTGTACCAACTAAGAAAAGTGCCAATTCATACGTATGTTAATGCGTGTTAAAAAAATATTACGCGGTTTCGGTTACGACATTCGCCGATACCATTCTCTATACGATACTGTCCTAAAGCATCACGACATTAGAACCATCCTCGACATAGGAGCAAATGACGGCTATTGGGCAACCGATATACGAGCTCTGCTACCAGAAGCACAAATATATGCATTCGAACCTCTAAGAGACTGTTTCGAAAAGCTTGGTTCGAAATTCAAGAATGATAAAAATTTCAAGTCTTTCAATTTTGCACTCGGTGATACTGACGGCACCACAGAGATTGAAAGGAGTTCTTTCCACCCAAGCTCATCAATACTTACTATGGCTCAGCTCCATAAAGATCTCTATCCTAAAAGTGCAAAAATTACCCACGAGCAAATTGAAATCAAGAGACTAGATTCAATTACCGATTTGGAAATTGATCTAGGGTTATTAGTGAAAATGGACGTTCAGGGATTCGAGGATAAAGTAATCTCTGGCGGACGGAGTGTTCTGTCTAAAGCAGACGTAATAATAATAGAAACATCGTTTGTCACGCTCTACGAAAATCAACCACTATTTGGTGATATTCACGACACTCTAAGAGGTCTTGGGTTTTCGTACAAAGGAAATTGCGGTGAACACTTCTCTAAAAAAACCGGGGAAAGAATCTACGAGGACTCCGTGTTCGTAAGGCAAGGCGATTAAGCTCTACACATTGTAAAATGGATTTTTCGCATCAATCGCCTCGACTACTCTTATAAGTTCGTTTAATCCATCCTCCATGGAAACGGTGTTGCGAAAACCGAGCCTGGAGATTTTGTCGTATGAGACTACATAGTTTCTCTGATCTATATCCTTTCCAACATCAGCAAAATGCACATAACAGTCAGTCTTACTTCTTATCATATTGCAGATATCTTCCTTACTATAATTCATCGAATTATCCCCGACATTAAAGGCCTCTCCTTCCATTTTAGAGTAATTTTTTATCGCAAACAGAAATGAATTCGCCATATCTCTCACATGAATAAAAGTTCTCATGAAATGCTTTTCGTAGACTATGAGAGTTTTGTCTTGCACTGCTCGGTGTGTAAAATCATTTGGAAGTAAGTCCAGTCTCATGCGAGGAGAGACACCGAACGCGGTTGCAAATCTATAAATTACAAATTTCTTATTTTTCTTCACTATTTCTTCTCCTTTAACTTTATGAACACCATAATTGGAAAGCGGGTTGAGTGGTGTCGTTTCAGTGCACACCTCTTCAATCAATTTCCCATAAGTACTTCCAGTAGAGGCAAATATGATTGGAATCTTCTTATTTGCTACATCTGCTACTACTTTTGTTCCATTTACGTTAATGTCGTACGACAACTCTGGATCCTTCCTGCATGCTGGGAAACCAACAATTCCTGCCAAATGGATTATCGCATCTATATCCTTCACGGCTTCTTTCATGACCTTTCGATCTCGCACATCCCCCTTTATGAATTCAAAATTAGGATTTGAAAAGAAAGGTATTATTGGCTCACCACCAAATCGCAAAGTATCTACGATACGTACTTTATATCCATTTCCCAACAACAATGACGCCGTTGCCGTACCTACGTACCCCGCGCCTCCCGTTATAAGAACATTCTTTATTTTCTTATTCGCACTTGAAACCCTACGCTTTTTTGCTTTGGTTTTCACTTTCTTAACTTTTTTACTACTTTTCATGAGCCGAAATATACTAGATAGTACCGCTAAAATCAAACTGAATTTTTGCTTACAACCTACCTAATGGATATGACTTGCCGTTGGTGATGGACAACCACTGTATGACAAGTCACACAGAAATCTTTCTGTAACGAATCATTCGACTTGAAATTGCATGCTATGTGCTTTTTTTGTACCATGAGCCGATGTTTATAAAGCGATATCCTCGCACCCACTGGTATCTTTTAGCGACCTTTATCATCACGGTCACGATCTTGATCAGCGGTATGGTACTTTTTGCAAAGACTGATGATGTCACGCGATTCGCACTCTTACAGAATCCTATTATACAGCATGTTAAACATACATACAGCTCGTTCCGTAAACTGCCCGATCTGCTCTACTTTCCATATTGGTTTGTTAAAGACGATATTCCTGTCTATCACCTCAGCATACCGATAGACAACATTGGTCGAATGAACGACGCATTACCCAATGCGCCTATGTCAGGAAAGCTCGAGGAGGAGAACAAGCTCTACGTAAAAGCAACTTTTGGTGATCTTGTGGACGGATATAGAGATCGAGTAGATATAAAGTATCGAGGTGTCAATGCGCTACATTGGAATACACAAAAAAAATCGTACCGAATAAAGTTTCCAGATGAGAATTTATGGAGAGGACAGCGGCTTGTTACTTTCATAATTCCATACGATCGCGCATATTATAATACGCCTCTAAATATGTATCGTGCGAAGAAACTCGGGCTTATCTCTCTCGATATGCATTTCGCGCGGCTGGTCATAAACGGCAAAGACGCTGGTGTATATCTTGTGTTTGAACACTGGTCGCCAGAACTTCTCGCCAAAAAAGGCCTTCCGGAATCCAAAATATTTGGAAACAAAGACGGCGATCTACATCAGGCATTAGTGCCCTCGGATTATGTCAATATCCTCGACAAGGAGAGTGACAACTTTAACGAAGAGATAGCGACACTTCTCAAAGTGCGTGATGAGACAGACAAGGATACTTTCAAGACGCTCATATCTCAAATCGTTGATCTAGATAAACTGTATGCATGGAACGTACTCACCATTCTTGCTGGAAGCTCACACCAAAGCGAAGACGTAAACGCTATTTTGTACTTCAATAATGTAACAGGGAAATTCGAGATCATACCGTGGGATGTAAACGTAGGGATGATCGGCGAGGAGCCGTTTGATGAGAGATTTTCAAAACTTGTGCAACGCGTGCTCTCAGTACCCGAATTTCGAGAAGCACGTAACAAGGTGTTAAGAGAATACATAGACAATCCGGAAAACCTCGCCAAAGAGCTTGCGTTCTATGATGCATTAGTAGATAAGGTCAACACAGCTTTTTTAAAGGACAACACTAAGCGATTTACAAATTTTAGATATCTCGCCGACGTGCGCGTATATCGTGAGACGATCACCAACAACTTTGAGAAAGCTGCGCAAACGCTCGATTTGGAATACACCTACAGGCCAGACTCGGCTCCTGAAGATATTGCATTTTCCGGAAGCTTTAGCGATTTGCCAGAGCTTGTGCGCTCACTTGGAGAATTTCTCAGAGCACATCCTCAATTCTTTGCAATCGATAGATCGACTGTTGGAATATCCGGCACACATGTCCTACGTGATGATGTTATTTTACCGTCCAACATTGCACTTAAAATAAGGGCTGGAACAAACCTCTACCTCGACTCAAACGTATCAATATATGTGCGCGGACCACTTACAGCGATAGGGAGCCCTAATGCGCCAATCACCATACTTCGGCTCGATACACATAAACCGTGGGGAACCCTTGCGGTTATAAATGCTCAAGATACCAGTACACTCTCGCATGTGCACATATCTGGCGGCTCTGGCGCCTTAACAAACGGAATCATCATAACAGGCATGCTCGCGTTCCATTCTAGCGATGTGAGCATAGATCACGCCACATTTGTCGATTCCTCCGATGACGACGCTCTTAACGTAAAATCTGCCACTGTTCATCTAACGAACTCCAGTTTCCATGACACGTTTTCCGACGCTGTTGATATTGACTTTGCGTCAACAGGATCAGTCATAATTAGCAATACTTTTACCAATGTCGGTGGCGACACCATAGACATATCCTTTTCAAATATTTCAATCACGGACAATGTCATAAATACGTGCGTGGACAAAGGCATCAGCGTCGGAGAAGTATCGACACCAAAAATCATGGACAACACTATTACCAAATGTGATATTGGCATTGCCGTTAAGGATCTATCCGCCGCCCTGATCGAGAACAACACTCTTTCTAACAACACATTTGGTATTTCTCTGTATAAGAAAAAGCCAGAGTTTGGTGGCGCTACGGCGCAAATTGGAGAAAATGTATTTGAGAAAAACATGGAAAACATAACAAAAGACGAATACTCCGAATACTCATATACATATGAACACTAACAGTAGAGAAAAATTTTCGCGGTTTGAATTCAAGTACATCCTTGATCCATTAACTTACATGGAAGTAAGGGATTTTATATCTGCGGTGGGAATTTACCACGACGCTCATTCACAAGAGCGTCCTTATCTAGTTACTAGCCTATATTACGATTCTGTCGGACTTGAAGACTACTATGATAAAGCGGGGGGATTCCTTGACCGCAAGAAAATACGCATACGTGTCTACTCGCGCGAACTCGACGGCAGGTGCGATTTACACCTCGAAGTCAAGAACAAGCACGATATGTTTGTCTCAAAAGAACGTGCGTTAGTTTCAAAAGAGCATTGGGGTGACATAGCGTCAGGAGATTTCGCTCAACTCTCACGTGCATTTAGATATCATATCCTTAGCGAAGGACGCACACCTGTTGTAATCGTGCGATACGAACGGGAGGCATTTGATCAATGGTTTTATGACCGCGTTCGCATAACCCTTGATCGCAATATAGAAGCAATACGACCGGAATCCCTTGTCGCTGGTGGAAAAATTTCATGGTATGATGCTGTTTCTGTTTCCGGGCCAAGGACAGTACTTGAGGTAAAGTTCGAGAATCGGCTTCCGTGGTGGTTTACATTTATGATGAAAAAATTCAACCTACGGCGCACGGCTTATTCCAAATATGCTAGTTCCATAGATGCACTGTATCGTTATGATCCTTTGCCACGTTAAATAAAAAAGTAAGTACAATACATGAACACAGAATTCCTAAATTTCTATAACTTAATCGGGACTGAGCTCAGCGCGGCAGTCATTGTTTTTAATCTACTGTTTTCATTTACTCTCCAAATGGGGATAGTATGGGTGTATAAAAAAACGCATCGTGGCCTTTCTCATTCACAAACATTTCTCTTTACACTCGTAATCATAGGAGTACTCGGCACGACCGTACTAATGGCTGTGCAAAATAATCTTCTTGGCGCATTTGCGCTCCTAGGTGCGTTCTCACTTATACGCTTTCGTACAATCTTAAAGGAAACGCGCGACGTGGCCTTTGTATTTTTCGCACTTGCTGTCGGAGTCGCCGTCGGAACTAACAACTATTCACTAGCATTTATAGCATCAGTACTCATCTCAGCAATGATTCTTTTACTATCGCGCTACGGTTTTGGACTCATTACAAAAGAGAAAGACGTTAGTGGTTATGTACTCACACTAGAGACGTCACAGGACCTGTCCGTGGAGACGCTACAATACAAACTTGCATCATACGGTATCGCGGAACTTCTCCATGCCAAGCATGACGAGAGTAAAGGAGGTCACTATGCCTACTCTATGCACTTCCGTGATGCAAATGATCTCCATATTCTTTCTCAAGACATAGTCGACACTAAAGGCGTTAAGCGCCATGAATTCATAACATCAAAACACAGTGTCGAGTATTAACGATATTTCTCTGTAAGTATTGTTATTTTTTCCTACAAGCAATGAACACCCCAGAAGATAAGAGCACGGGCACCGTGCTCTTGCGCGTAATGTCGCTATATCTCTCAACAACTAGAAAATCTAGAAGGTTTAGAAACAGCACCAGAAGATATACTAGGCCTTTAGTGATTTTTCCACCGCGCAATTTAGTTTGAAACATAATGCGCTGGAGAAGTATCGCAATAGTGCTAAACGCATCTGCTTCTGTTTTTTCTTCTACAATTTCCCAATCACTAAAAATCTCCTGCAGTCCATATGGAGTGAAGCGCCAAAAATCTGAGGGAGCGTCATGAACCGGAAATACAAATCTAGTCGTAAGCAAAAGCAGCCCTCCTGGCTTCAAAACCCTTTTAAATTCTAAAGCAGCCTTTCTTGGGTCTTTCACATGCTCAAACACTTCAGAGCAAACAATCACATCAAAACTTGAGTTCTCAAATGAAAGATCTTGCGCGTCTCCTACCACATCCGGCTTTTGCTCCGGATCTATGTTGAGAGTTAGTAAGTTTTTGAAAATGTCAGCATTTCTCCTTGTGCTGTCGGCGCCGATTTCAAGCACATTTTGCGAGTCATCGGTTGCGTATTTACTCAGGAAATCTCTAACCTGCCAACTAGTTAACTTCCTTACGAATTGCATAAAAATCGAATTATATCAATAATTTTTTAAAATACTCTGCAAGCTGACCAGTTAGCTTTTCAGCATCAAGATTTCGCTCTGCATACTCGCGCGCGGCTCTGCCAAGCCGCGCGCGCTTTTCACTATCGCCCAACAGCTCCTTCAGAGCGGCCCGCATGGCTTCTACATCGCCCTCAGGTACAAGTAGGCCATTTTCCTCATGGGTGATGTATGAGCGCATGGTGTGAGTGCTAGTCGCAATAATGGCTTTGCCCATCGCCATAGCCTCAAAAAGAGCAGTACAGCCCATGGCATCATTAATGCCTGTAGTTGTATCAAGTGGAATGACAGCCACACTTGCCCGCACATATTCGTCAATCAGCTCCCTCAATGTAAAAAGTTGTCTCTTTACGAAAGACGGTGGCATAACGTCTTTGTCTCCTCGAGGACGAGTCGCCGCAACAACTTCCACACCCAATCCTTCGCATGCATCAAAAAGCAGTTGCCAATCTCTGTCTGGATCAACTCCCACAGCTAACACCACTTTTTTAGATTCGTCCACGCCTTTTGGTTTGAAGAAATTCACATCCACACCAAATGGTATGTACATAATTTTTTCTTCCAAATGCGGAAACATTTTTTTAAGACTCTCGGCTTCTTCCTTCCCAACTGTCACTATGCCCGATGCCCTAGAGACAACAAAACGAAAAAGTCTCTGTTTAAGTGTCGTCCCGTCTCCCAGAAAGCCAGTGATGCTAAAGTCGTGCATGACCCAAAGTGGTTTGCGGAAACGAAAAATTGTCCTGACTACGGTAAGCAAGAGCTGGCTATAAAAAGCACCTGCGGTAAAAATTATGTCGTATGTAAAGAAATTGAAGAAAAACGGTATGTGTGCCCCATAGTTTCCCAAAACATTATTACGAATCCATTTTGCAATTGATTCGGGAAGAATCTGCTCCAGCTCCAAGTGCTCTGCCCGAATGCCAAAATGCGGTAAGCGCACCATTCCCCAGGTGCCATCGCCCGGATCCTCTCCTCGCTTAACCTTTTCAACAAGACCACCGCGAATACCACTGAATAGATATAAAACTTTTATTTTCATGGTTCTGCTCTATTGTGTCTATAATTGAACCTTTATGCAACGTGCCCAATAAGCTTTATCTAAAGCATTAAAACTGGCATTATGTGCTAGTCATGAAGAAAATTGTACTTCCAAACTTAGCTCTAATCATAATCACAGCAATCCTTGTTTTCATAATTGGAGAATCGTCAACACGGATTTTTAAAATGGAGAATGATGTATTGATTGAATTAGACACCTGCACGGGCTTTAAACCAATTCCCAATAAGAGTAGTTTCGTTAAAAATTCCGGAGGCACAATGCCAATAGAAGTAAACAGTTACGGATTTAGAGACGTTGAGCACATATTGGAAAAAGACCCTGGAGTATTTCGTATACTTTTTCTTGGCGACTCCATTACTGAAGCAACTCAAGTGCCGATTGAGCAAACCTTTTGGCAAAAATTGCAAAAGCTTACCGATGAAAAGCAAATAAATGTTGAGGTCATCTCATTTGGAGTTGCGAGCTTCGGAACCAACCAAGAACTTTTATCTTATATATGTTATGGGAAACAATACGACCCTGACTTAGTGATATTAAATTTCTTTAATGGAAATGATTTGGTGGACAACTATTTTAGAGATAGCCAATTCGAACCTCAATATAAACTTGAAAACGGTAGCCTGATACTAGATGAATCATACAGAGACCGAATCGCAAAAAGATTGGAACAACGCTCTACAATTTTCCCTGGTGTATTATTTTGGATTAAAGATCACTCCTTCTTTGCAAGATTTTTGTATGGCAAATTTCAGAATTCCCAGGTTGGAGAAAAACTTGTGGGAGTAACAAAAGTCGACGGAGTAAATCCAGTATTTCTCAAAAAATATACCCCAAAATGGGAAGAGGCATGGGCGATTACCGGGGCTTTAATTACAGAGCTCTCAAGAGAAGTTCGCTCTGACGGAGCTAAGTTAGCTATAATGCATGTTCCAGCACTAGAACAGCTCCAGCCGGAAAAAATAAAAGACCCAGAACTATATGATTTGGACAAAGCGACAAAGCGCATAGCGTCAATAGCGGAAAAAATAGACGTGCCTGTTATTGACTTATATCCAAATCTGTTAGATGCCCAAAATACGAAGCCGATAAATTGGACAACTGACGTGCATTGGAATGAGCACGGACATGAGGTTGTAGCCGATTATCTGTTTTCAGAACTCAGTAGATTGAAACTTATCAGATAAAATTGAACTTTTCGAGCAAAGAAACCCTTGTTTGCTTGTTGGCTAAATTTTACTTGACTGACATTTTTTGCTAAAACTTCGACACTTTTTCCTATATGGTAAAGAAAAAAGATCTATGACCAATAATAAAAAGACAGCGCTGGTGCTCGGTGGCGGTGGCTTTATTGGAAGCCATATGGTGAAGCGCTTAAGGAGGGACGGCTACTTTGTGAGAGCTGTTGATTTAAAAAAGCCCGAATTTTCCGAATCTGAAGCTGATGAATTTATCGTGGGAGATTTACGCGGCCCAGCCATCGTAGCTTCCGTGCTAGATAAATCTTTTGATCGCGTTTATCAATTTGCAGCCAATATGGGCGGAGCAGGATTTATTTTTACTGGCGATAATGACGCAAATATTATGCACAACTCGGCGATGATAAATCTAAATGTTGCAGAACAAGCTTCAAAAATAGGAGTTGGAACACTTTTTTATTCATCATCGGCTTGTATATACCCTGAACAAAATCAAATCGATCCCGATAATCCAAACTGCGCTGAAGATTCTGCATATCCTGCCAACCCCGATAGTGAGTACGGTTGGGAGAAAATATTTAGTGAGCGTCTCTATCTTGCATATGCAAAAAATCTTGATTTAAACGTTCGTATCGCTCGATTCCAAAGCGAGGAAGACGAACCATGCCCCACGTGCCATCACCAGAATCCTCTCC